>MDTB01131129.1_pt1 | contig 22907 bp, 21 predicted proteins | sample 811161 | NCBI WGS metagenome assembly MDTB01 (sample SAMN05326650, study PRJNA326480) | marine metagenome | isolation source: seawater | place: Mediterranean Sea | collected 2009
AAACCGTCAGTGCCTAAGCAAATATAATTACCATTTACCCATTTTCTTATTTGCTCAGCATATAATTTCTGATATTCAGAGACTGCAACTGTAGGCACTTCAGTTTTAAAGCAATTTTCAACATAAGATTCACTATTAATATCTGTCATCTTTTTTTGATCAGATAGTATGCCGCCTCTAGCCAGCTCATTAAAACTCGTAATACTCCAGATATTAGCTTTAATACCAAAATCCATTAATTTTTTCGAGGCTTCGATAGCAAAACGCAATGTCACTCCAGATGCTAACAACCTAACATCAGGTTTAACCTCTTTTTGAAATAGATAAGCTCCCTGTATTATTTCAGAATCCTTCAAATTTTTTGGTCTTTCAGGATGCATATAGTTTTCATTCATCAATGTTAAGTAATAATAATTATCATTATTTTCAACATACATATCATGAATACCATTCTTGATAATTGCAGCTAGCTCATAATCGAAACAAGGATCATATGACTTGCAATTTGGAATTGTTTGAGCCAAAAGGTGGCTATGTCCATCTTGGTGCTGAAGGCCCTCACCATTCAGCGTTGTTCTGCCTGCTGTTGCTCCAAGAAGAAAGCCTCTGGCTCTTGCATCTCCAGCGGCCCAAGCTAAATCATGTACTCTCTGGAAACCAAACATAGAATAGTAAATATAGAATGGGATCATCGGTAAGGAATTATTTGCATAAGAAGTTGCTAATGCAATCCATGCCGAAAAAGCACCTGCCTCATTTATACCTTCCTCTAACATAACCCCATCCTTTGACTCTCTATACCACATTACTTTATCAACGTCTTCTGGCTGATATTTCTGACCCTCTCTGCTATAAATTCCAAATTGCCTAAAAAGCCCATCCATCCCAAAAGTCCTTGCCTCATCAGGCACAATGGGAACTATATTTTTCCCGATTTTTTTATCTCTCAATAATGAAGTGATTAGCCTTACAAAGACCATTGTAGTTGACATCTCCCTTTTAGATTTGGTATCAAATTCATCAAAGTGAGAGTTGTCATTTACCTTCAAATTTGCTCTTACTACTTCCCTTTTTGGTAAGAAGCCACCTAACTTTTCTCTTTGATTTATGAGATATTTATATTCCTTACTATTTTTGTTGAACTTAAGATAATCCAATTTATTAAGCCTCTTAACATCAATGGGCAACTTAAAATTTTTAATAAAATCTTTAAGGTTCTCCTCTGTAAGTTTTTTAACTTGATGTGTAGTGTTATCTGCTTGCCTTGATCCTATTCCGTAACCTTTAACAGTAAATGCAAGTATTACAGTAGGTTTATCAGCGCATTCATAAGCTGATTTATAAGCATTGAATACTTTTAAAGGATCATGGCCCCCTCTGTTTAAGTTTTCTATTTCATCATCTGTCATATCTTCAACAAGTTTTAAAGCTTCCGGATGCTTACCAAAAAAATGTTTTCTAGTATACGCTCCGCCCTTAGCTTTAAAATTTTGATATTCCCCATCAACAGTATTGTTCATTACCCATTTGAGAGCTCCTGTTGAATCTTTAGCTAAAATTTCATCCCATTTTCTACCCCAAATAGTATTCACCACATTCCATCCAGCAGCCTTAAAAATTGCACCTAATTCGGTTATGATCCTTGAGTTTCCTCTGACTGGCCCATCAAGTCTCTGAAGATTACAATTAATTACAAATATAAGATTATCAAGCTTTTCTCTAGCAGCTAATGAAATAGCACCTAGAGATTCTGGCTCATCCATTTCCCCGTCACCGCAAAACATCCATATTTTCCTTTTAGCATCATTTTGCAATAAACCTCTTTGTTCAAGATATTTCATTATATGTGCCTGATAAATTGCCATTATTGGACCAAGGCCCATCGAAACTGTAGGGAATTGCCAATATTTTGGCATTAACCAAGGATGAGGATAAGATGAAAGACCTTTGCCATCTATTTCTTGTCTAAAGTTATCTAATTGTTGTTCTGTCAGTAATCCTTCCAGGAATGATCTCGCATAAATTCCTGGTGAAGAATGGCCCTGGAAATAGACCATATCTGACAAATTTCCACCTCTAAAAAAATGATTAAACCCTACTTCATACAAGGTCGCAGCAGATGAATAAGTAGAAATATGGCCTCCAAGATCAAGCTCTTTATTGGCTTTTAATACGGTAATTAAAGCATTCCACCTAATATAATGTCTGATTTTTTCTTCAAGATCCCAATCGCCAGGATAATCAATTTCTTCATATTGAGAGATAGAGTTTTCAAATGGCAGGTTGGCGAAACTTGACTCTAAAAGGCCTTTATTTTCAGCGTATTTAACAAAATTTTGTATTAGTTCAGCAGCTCCTTCTTTTCCATTAAAAAGTATTAGATTTTCTAGAGCATCAACCCAATCATTAATTTCTTCTGAACTATTTTTTGACATTTACATTTGATGGTTTGCTAGATTAAAGTACTTTAACCTTGCAACAATTATTTCTAAATTCAACATTGTAAAACATTTAAACAGCAGAATAAAAAATTAATGCAAAAGAGATTTCAACCAATTAATTAAAAGAGGAAGTTTAAAAATACCAATTTTGCAAATAATAATGAACTATAAAACACATTTATTTAGGTATAAACACTAATAAATACTATATAATTTCTTTTGCAGAATAATAGATATAAGAGACTAATGACCGATAAATTAACTTCAGAAAACTTTCTCTCTTCTGATACGAAGAATGATGAAATGGATTTAGGCAAGATATTTAGATTCTTGTTAATGCAATCAAAGCTCATTATCGCAATAGTTACTACAGTATTTATTATTTCATATGCCTTTTACCATCTCTCACCAAAAAAATATTTAATACAAAGCCTTCTTCAATATGAAGCATTTGATCAAAACGTTTTTGATCCATCTAAATCACTTCAAATGGCAAGTTCTGGTGCCTCAGCTGATATCTTTAACTTGACTACACTCTATGAATCTCGAACTAATTATTTAAAGGTTATCAGAGGATTGAAACTTAATTTAAAAATTGAAGGCCTTTATGATAACGAGAACATAGATATTGAAATAATTTCAGATAACAATGATTCTTTTTCAGATTATAAAAAACTCAAGTTTTCATTTTCTGAAAGTGGGTATGCTTTGCTAGACGATAACCTTAATGAAATACAAAAATCAAAGTATGGGGAACAAGTTAACTTCAATGAATTAACAATATCTATAAAGTCATCAAAGTTAAAAGAATATAGACCAATAAATATCTCTTATATAAATCCTGAAAGGATGTATGAATCTTTAAAGTCATCCATGAATATTAATACAAATCTATCAAGGAATTCATTTTTTAGAAATGAGGGTTTAATTACTGTTTCTTATGTTTCAGACGATGTAGATCGAGGTAAAGAAATCATAAATTACGCAAATAATATCTTTCTAAATCAAAGAATTACTACTGAAACAGAGAAATCAAGGAAAGCAATAAACTTTATTGATAAGAATATATCAACTATAAAAGACTCCGTTGAGTCAAATAAAGTAAAATTGAAAAAATTTCGTGAGAGAAATAAATCAATTGACGTAAGTTTAGAAATACAGGCTATTATAAATAAAATTCAATCCCTGGATGAATCTCTCAGTACCATTGATATCGAGCTTGCTAAGGCTGAAGAGATATATACATCAAATAATCCTACGTATTTGAACTTATTGAACGAAAAAACACTAATTGAAAAACAGAAGGAAAGTGTTTTATCTGAAATAGAAATGATGCCAAAAGAACAACAAGAATATATCGATTTATATAATGAGTTGGAAGTATCACAAGCATTATTTGAAGAACTAGAATCAAGAAGACTGGGTTTCTCAATACTTGAAGCAAGCACAATTGGAGATATAAGAGTTATAGATGAAGCTTATGTTGTCTCTTTGGTTAGTCCTAAGTTACTTACCGTATTAGTTTCTACTATGTTTGCCTTTTTAATAGCCTGTATTTTTGCAATTATAAGAGGTATAAATTTTTTACCAATTTCAAACCCAGCTGAAATATTCGATAATAATATCCATTTACCAATACTTGGAGTTATTCCTCACATAGATGATTTTGAATTAGATGAAGATAATATTAGGCTTAATTCATCTATAGAATCTTTAATAGTCAACTTGAATTCAATTCAAAATGAACAGCTTGAAAAAAATCTTTTAACAATTACAAGCCCATCACCTGGAAATGGAAAATCAACTATTTCTATGAAACTCGCGGAAGGTTTTGCAAAAATAGGTAAAAAGGTTTTGCTTGTTGATAATGATTTAAAAAGAGGCAATATAGCTCATAACTATAATCTTAAGAGCATTTCAGGTGAAACATTTAATTCAATTGATCAGTCATCAATAAACAAGTATAAGGTACAAGATAATCTGTATGTCATTCCAAGAGTAAAAGGATTAAATAATACATTCCAGTTTCTCTATAATTACCAGTACAAAGAAAAGATTAAATTTTTCAAAGACAATTTTGATTTTGTTATTTTTGATACCGGACCTATATTGTCTGTAGCAGATTCTTCAATTCTTATTGAACAGAGTGACTTTAATATACTCGTTGCAAGACATGGAATTAATAGAATGAATGAAATAAAACAATCTATTGAAAATTTTAAACAAATCAATACAAGTGTTGACGGCATAGTATACAATGCTTATGCAAAGCCAGTAAATTACTATGGTTACTATGGTATTTATGGAAATTATTCTTATCAATATTATGCCGAGAAATACCTTGATGATGCCTATGAATATGAAAAAAAAGGTTAATTTAATAATTATTGCTCTCGCCTTCATTAGTGGTTGTAGCTTATCTCCAGGAATGCATATGGATACTAAATCTTCTTGGCAAGATAAATCCAAATATGTTTTTATTGATTCGATTCAAAAGGATATAAGAATAATTAATATATCTGAGACACAGGATGTATCATACAAGAATAATTATTTATACAAGATAGGTGTTGGAGACCAAATTGCAGTAACAATTTGGGGTCTACCAGAAATATTTCCTATAAATGTTGTTAATGCTGATCAAAATTTAAGACGGGTTGATGCAAATGGTAATATATTTTTTCCATACGTTGGATTAATTGAAGCTGCGGGAAAAACTCAAGACGAATTGAGAAATGACCTAACAACTGGATTATCAGAATATTTCAACGACCCTCAAATAGACGTAACAGTAGCAAGATTTAATTCTCAACAAGTTTTTGTTTTAGGTGAAGTCACAAGACCCAAGAAACTCAACATCACTGATATACCTATTAGCTTATCAAATGCTATAGGAGAATCATCTGGCTTAAACACTAATACAGCTGCCGGTTCAGAAGTATTTATAATCAGACAAAGTGGTACTGGTGGAGATCCTCTAATTTTTCATGCTAACTTAAAAAACCCTTCAAGCTTTATCGAAGCAGGTAATTTTTATCTTAAAAATAATGATATTGTATATGTTAATGCTAGTGGCACAGCTAGATGGAATAAAGTAATTTCACAGTTTTTTCCTTTCTCAACATTTCTTAACAGCATTGATAACTTAACGACTGATTAAAATATATTGTGTCAAAAATTAAGAAATCTATTTGCATCGTATGTATAGCTAATTATTGCAGAAGCCCAGTTGTAGAAAACTTACTCAAAGAAAAATATGATCATGAGTATGAGTTTTTTTCTTCGGGCATTTCACCAATATCACTACCAAATATGGATCCAAGGTCACTAAAATTTTTAAGAGAAGAAAATATTGTTCATAGTTTTCATAATCCAAAAAAAATTAATAAGAAGATGTTGGATTATTTTGATATATTTCTAGCAGTAGATTTTTTTGTTTTAAATAAACTAAATATTAATTATCCAAAATATAGACATAAGTTCTGCTCTTTAACTTCTGAATTTAGTAGTATAAATATAATAGATCCTTATCAGCTAGGAGATGACGAATACCAGAAAACCATGAATGACATTAAATATATTGCTGAGAATATTAATTTAGAAAAATATTTTAGCTAAAATTAATAATGAAGTAAGAACAAAATATTAACGATTTTTGCAATTATCTATTCCTAAGAAACCTCAAAAAACTTCCTACCCCATATTTTGGAGAAGGGTCAAAGAAATGTGCTAGCAGGGTCAATCTGTAGCTTGAGCATATTGATGAAACAGGATAGTTTGTATGCAAAGTTGTGTTGCCAACGAAAAGAAGTGGCTGATAGTCCCTAAAACTATCTACTTTTTTTTGCTTTCTACAAGAAAATTTTTCTAATCCCTCCTTGGAACCGAATTTCTTGTGATAGGCTTTTCCAATAAAGTTGCTTATTTCATTTTTTGGTGACGTTCTAGCATTTGGAAAATATATAAGTTCTCCAGCTGTACCTTCCTCATTTGAACTAGGTATTTTTATTGGTAGCACCATTGTGAAAAGGTGGGAATCAAAATGAGCTCTAAACATTTCTTTTGAGTTTCCAGGTTCTACTTTCCTAGCAATATGATATTGATTAGATAAATCTCCCCTGAAACTATAAACCTTTTGTGCAATTTCAAATAACTTTGGTGTTAGATATTTACTTACCGAAAGTTTATCTAGAAATTTCTTATGGCTAGGACATAACTCTTTAAATGTAGAAGAACCCATATCGGCAGAAATATTACTTGCTAGCATATCAAGATCAAACTGGCTTAAGGATGGTAATTTCACAAACCCCTTGTCTAATAGACTTTCAAGCCTCAAATCTATATCTTGCCAGTAATTTTCAATATTCATTTTTGATTTTATCGGAGTGCTGTATCCTTGGTATTTTAATACTTTTTAATTTTATTGACTATTACATGTCTTTAAAAAACTTATCCATATTCAAAGAAGGCTTCATTACTGCAATTATGGTAAGAATAATGAGTTTAAAGTATAGGAATATTGATTTGTTATTAACGTACCATTTTTCAAGTGTAGCCTTTTTAGGAGTAATTAATTGTTGATAAGTAATATCAGGGTCTTTGCTTCCTTGGAGTATTTTTTCCTCGTCTCTAAAAACTATTGAGCCCATTCCAGATAGTCCTGGCTTTACAGATGCTATAATTTTTTGATCGCTTTCAGAATAAAAAGAAAATTGTTTTTGATGTAGTGGCCTTGGTCCAATTACGCTCATATGGCCCATAAAAATATTAAATAATTGAGGCAGTTCATTAAGTTTTGTTTTTCGCAAAACTTTACCTAAAGGCAAAACTCTGAAGTCATCCTTCAATGTAACTGTACCAGCACCGAGATTTTCACTGTTTTTCATCATAGTGGCAAATTTTAATAGCCCAAAACTTGATTTATCTTGACCCACTCTCATTTGTCGAAAAAATATCTCACCTTCACCAGTAAATCTAAGCGCTACAATTGTTGTCAAAAGTAATGGTGAAAGAACCACAATCGCTGCCCCAGAAAAAAGAATATCTAAGAATCTTTGCATTAACTAAACTCCCTGAATATAAACATTTGAAGTTGTACCTTTATGAACTTGTAGCTCTCCCGCAACCTTGGCACCTTGATTGACATAAAATAAGTTTGCTTTAAGAGATTGTCCTACAATTATAACAAATTGAGAAATAGATTCAGACTTGAAATGCTCACATAATTCTAGATATAAGTCATCAGCAACACCCAGACGTCGGAAGTCTTGGTGAACACATATTGTTAATAATTCTGCAGATGGATAATTTTTTCTTTCTTTGCCTGACATATGAGTCAATATATTAATAATTTTTTTAATTTTTTGTAAATCAATGATTATAGGCACAAGCGACAAAAATAGCTCTAATGGATAATTAATCATTAGTCTATAAAGATTCGACTTACCATTAGTACCTGTAACAAAACCAATCAACTGCTTGTCTTTATATTTGACAAAAAGAGTTGAAAAATCTCCTTCATCAATACATCGGTACATAAGAGCTAAAAACCTAACTCCTAGACTAGGTAAAAAACCAGTTTTAATACAATCAATATGGAGTTTTGCTACATCTACATATTTTTGATTAGGTACATTCATTTTGACTGATTAATTTATTCTAACCATCTCTCAGGTACGCTAGATGGTATATTAATTACCCTATCTTGCAGCCATATTGAATTTTTTAGTCCATCGGTTTGACAATTTTTAAACATTTTTAGTTGGGACATTAACTTCCAGATTGGCCTAGTCATAACTCCATTATCATTAGTAAATTTTAAAAAATTGTCACGCTCTTCTCTTGAATTAAGAATAATAGCATTGAGCCAATAATTTGTTCTGCTACCATCTACGGCATCACAAAATTCAATATTCCTGACATTAAAAAAATCACTCCATTGGTCAGCAACCTTAGTTTTTTTAGCTAAAAAATCATCAAGTTGTTCCATCTGAGCACATCCTAAGGCTGCATTCAAATTAGGCATACGGTAATTGTATCCAATCTCATCATGTACAAATTCATAGGGATGGGGAACCTTAGCTGTTGTGGTTACATGCTTTGCGCGCTTTGCTAAATCTTCATCATTTGTAATAATCATTCCACCACCGCCAGTAGTAATCACTTTATTGCCATTAAAACTTAGCGTAGCCAAATTACCAAATGTACCGGTATGCTGCTTATCGATATAACTTCCAAGTGATTCAGCAGCATCTTCAATTAAAGATATACCCCAATCAGTACATATATCTGCAATTTCAGCTACTCGACAAGGCAACCCATATGTGTGCATCGGAACACAAGCTGATATTCGTTTGCCTGATATCTTATTGAATGTACCTTCAGGTCTTTTTTCAGCATTATTCTTTAGAAATTGTCTTAGTGCCGTAGGACTTAATCCCATAGTATCAAGATCAACATCAACAAATATTGGTTTAGCGCCGGTGTAGCTAATAGCGTTACACGTTGCAACGAATGTTAATGCCTGAGATATAACTTCATCATCAGGCTTTACACCTGCAACCTCAAGCGCAACATGTAAAGCAGCCGTACCGTTTACAGCAGCAACTGCATACTTTGATCCAGTAAATGCAGCAATTTTTTGTTCAAATTCAGTTACTTTCGCACCAACAGAAGAAACAAAATTAGAATCTATACAATCCACAAGATATTTTTTTTCATTTCCTTCGAATATTGGTCGGTGTAGAGGAATAAAATCATCACCATAAATGCTATGCGCCATATCTAAAAAATCTTTATAAATATTTTTCATAATTTCACCATTACTATGTTACTCAAAAAAACTTAATCTAAATATTATTTAGGGTATCTATTAACTTCTCTGCTATTTTTTTGTAGTCATAATTATCAACAGCATAAAGATGAGCATCCTCACGAAATATTTTTAATTTATTATTTTTTAGGCCTTGGTATTTAGCAATCGCTTCTAGAAAAGTATCTGTATCACCAAACCGAATTACTGACCCAAATTCCTTCTCAGCAACCGGGGACCAAAAGTCTGTCATATGAATTACAGGCTTACCCATGATTAAATATTCTGGAATCTTAATTGAAGCTAAACCATATCTGTACATTTCTTTTGGAAGTTGTGCGAGGTAGCCAACGTCAATAAACTCTAAAACTGATGCTACCTGACTCTTTTGAACTGCATCTAAGAAAGTAATATTGCTCATATTTTTAGATAACTCTTTAATCGATGCTAACTCACTTCCATTACCAACAATCAGAAAATGAACTTCCTTATTTTGTATTTTACTGGCTGCTTCAATTAATGTGTCTACAGCATTAGCTATTCCAATAGTTCCAACATAACCAACAACAAATTTATCTTTTAAAATTTTTTCAAGCTTATCAGCGTGAAAGACAGGAGAAGGAACAAACTCATCAAGATCAATTCCATTTGGAATTATTTTTACTTTATCTCCAAGACCTATTAATTCATCAATATATATCTTGAACAGTGGCACGTTAGAGATAATCTGATCAGATCTTTTGTATGCAAACTTTTCAATTAAACTCATAAACCATATCAGAGGATTATGACGAGAGAATCCTCCAAGTTCTATTAATGTAAGAGGCCATATATCTCTAACATCAAAAACTAATTTTGCACCATAATATTTTGCTAGAAGAAATGCTGAAAACACCCCTAGAAGTGATGGTGAGCTGTAAACAATATAATCTGGTTTTGATTTAACTCGAAATGGTAAAAAAATACAGTGCAATGAATAAATAAACCAATTTATAATCCTCCAAGGACTTTGAGAAGAGCGATACTTGAATGTGCTTAAAAAGAATATAGAAAACCTTGAATTAATCTTCTCCTTAAAGTTTCCAGCCTTTTTTTCTTTAATATTGAGATGAGAATTATTAGCTGCAAAAATTTTTACTATAAATTTAAGCTTAGACATCTCTCTGCCAAAATAGTAGTGCCTACCTGGTATTCCATATTCTGGGGTAGACGCATATTGGTTAAAGAACCATATCTCACGTTTATTGTTCTCAGACATGATAAAAATCAATACCTAAATTTCTAGAGAAGAGTTCATCAATCTCATTATCTCCAATATAGACAGGTGAATAAAACAATTTACTTCCAACTAGTGCATTATAAGGTTCTTTATTAGGTTTTCCGCCATACTTATTTGCGTAAACTGTATCAGTTTCAAACCCTAAGTTTTCGATATTGAGTAAATTTATTTTATTTTTTTGTTGTATTATGTTTCCGTTAGTAATTATCCTAATAACAAAGTCAGAGTTAACCGAATTCAAAAAGTCTAAAAACCATTTTTTTAATTCTAGCTTGTTATATGATCCATCATAGTTATGGATTAAATCTAGCATCTCATTTAAAGATAGATCTAGTTTTGGAAAATTTTTCTTTAGCTTATCTAAAAGTCTAGAACGGCCATTTTTTTTATACTCTTCATACAAAAATTTATAGATGAGCAAATTATCGTAATTTTGCTGGGTATATGCGATCTTTTTGTATGCTCCGAATAAGTATTCATCCTCAGCATAAAGAGTATTATCCAAATCAAAAATAATGGTTTTGTTATCTTTGTAAAATTTCAACAAATCTTCACAGATCATAAAAAACTTCGCTGTAAAAACGACTAAAGCCTACGCCAAACTTAGGACGATTATCATCAATTTCAATTCCCAATTCTAAATTAACTGCTTTTGCTGGAAGATTTATGCCTAGACCCATTGCTGAAACACTGGATCCTTGGATTCTTGGGTTTGACTCTAGTAATAAATAATTACCTTTTGCAGACTCTTTTACTTGAAATCCTACTGGACCTTTAAGTTCTGGTAGAGTTTTAACTATGCTCTCAATATATTCAGTTACTGCATCATCATGTATGAACCTTCCAGAAGTAGAAATACCACTATTCATTGAGTCTCGTGTTCGAATAAGGCACTGCATCATAACACCACTATCTACTATAGTGTCTATTGTAAGCTCTTGACCTGGTAAGAACTCACTAACTACTATTTCTGGTATTTCCTCACTGCCTATGGCCGACAAAATATCATTTAAGTTGGAGTAAATTGATGATGGTTTGTGATTAAATAACAAATCATACCTATTACAGCTCTCATCAAGTATTCTTATGCCCCTGCTTCCATTACCAATGGCTGGTTTAATAACAACTGGTTTTTTGGGGTATCCAAGTTGGTGGCATCTTTCAATCAATTCATCAACTTTATTAACTAAAAAGAAGTCAGGTGTCTTTAAATTATTATTTTTTAAATGCTCATAAAGTCGTCCCTTGTCATTAGCTAGATGAAGTGAAGATGGGCCTGAAACAATTATCTTTATGCCTTTTTCAGCAAATTGGTTTTTAGCTTCGCTAAGCTTAAAAAGCTCCATTGTGACTAAAGGAAAAACAACATCAATATCTAAACGAAAACATAACTCCATTAACTTGGGTATGAAATCTTTATCAGTAGCTGCTGGTATCACCTCAAATTTTTTTGGGGATAAGAATCGACCAGATGCATTGATATTCATATCGCACGTATAAACATCAAAATTATCTTGTGTCACTAATGCTTTATAAATTCCTGGTCCACCTGGAGCACCTGCTCCGGTCATCAGAACTCTTATTTTTCTACCCATCTGACTACCTCAAAACATTCGGCGTACTTAGTGCCAATCTGAACACCTCTTGTTATTACCTGAGCTTTAAGAAAATCTTCACTTATATAATCTCTATGAGATTGTGTTTTGTATTCAGCAAGTGCCTTAATCTTGCTTGAAATATTATCTTCATCTAAATGCACAAAGCATGTTGTATTGAAATTTAAGTTATTCCATATTAATTCGAATGATAAAAGCTTCACTCCTTTAAAAACTCTCAGCGCCTCTGTTGTAAGTGTCGTATGATCTTGATGAACATCATTGAGTGAAGGCATAAAGACTAAATCAGGCTCAATATTTTTTCTTAGCTGAAGTAAGTCTTCAAGTATATCTTGGCGAGAAAAATTGAAATGTCTTACTTTGTGATTAAAAAAAATTAAATTTTCAGACTTAACCCCAAGGATGCGAGTTGCATTAGTGCATTCATGCTTTAGTGCGTCTTTGTTATACCCTGATGGTACAGACTCTTCACAAATAGAAAATGCCGCATAATATACTTCTATACCAGCATTAATTAATTTATTAATTGTTCCACCCATTCCAAGCTCTCCATCATCTGTATGAGGAGCAAGAACTAAGGCTTTTTTTACATCACCGAACATATTTAAGGATTTCCCTATAACTCAAAACCAAATCTATAATACATTTATCTAAAGAAAATTTCTCAAAAAATTTATTCACGCCGTCTCGATATTTTTGGGACTGATTGTGAGAAATTAATGAATCAATTATTTTGATATTAATATTATCAGTTTGCGTGTTGTATCCCAGATTAAATGTTTTATTTAGCTCAATCCATTCACCAAAATCCGGCATAAGTATAGGGAGTTCGCATGCTAAGTATTCAAATAATTTAACAGATGAAGCTAAATTATATTGCCCCACATTATTAAATAAAATTACTCCTGCTTTACATGATTTTTGAATTTGAAGTAAGGATTCACGATCAACATATCCTAGATAGTCAACATTTGACCAGCCATCATGAAGCATCGCCTCAGCCTCAAGTTCTTCATTTGCAAATGTGCCAGCTATAATTAATTTTGTATTGGATATTTTTAATTTTTCGGCAAGATCTAGCAGGTTAAATAGACCTCGCTCTTCAGATAAAGCACCAGAATATATAAAACTACTTGTTTTAGGAATATCTTCACTTTGGGCTTTTCTTAAAGAACTTATTTCATTTTGAGACATATAATTACCAACCAAAATACTTTTTTTCCTATTTAAAAAAGAAGGGGCACATACTACCGCAAAGTCAACAAAGGTAAGAATAAATTTCTCATAGATAATGTAAAGTCGCGAAAATATGGGCTTTAAAAAATTTGGTATATAGTTCTTCAAATAAATTTGTTTGGCAAAATCTTCGTGAATATCAACTACAACCTTAAAGCTAAAAATTTTTAAAATAATGGCAACTAAAAATAACTCAGGATCATGAAGATGTATTATGCTATTCTTTCTATTCAAAGAAAAAAGAGCTTTAGTCATAAAAAAAACACGTATAAACCTATTCTTACTCTTAGTAACAGACTTAATATTAACCTTTTGAACGACTTCATCTTCAAAATTATCAGCTACAAAAAGCGAAACAGAACAATGGTCTGTTAAATTTACGCACTCTCGATGAAATATACGAGTATCATATCGCGTGTGTGCAGTAGTAGCATGAATTATGTTCACAATTTAACTTGATTTTCGTTGTCTTACTAAGAATATTAGTAATATTGAGATTAACAGACCATGAGTTAGTAAAGATGTAAACAAATCAGAGGAGATAACTACAGCTCTAATAGGAACAATGACTAAAGCCAAGTAAAACCATAGATAATCGGTATTGCGTGTCATAGAATTAAGAATGCTCATAATGACACCCAATATTAGTGAATAAAGAAACACACCCAGAACGCCTGCATGAGCATATCCACTACTTATATAACCATTATTAGCAGACGCCTCTGTACCTCGATATTGCCCAATTAAAATAGTCATTCTTTCTGCATAAGGATAATCAATGAAAGAAGATAAAACTGAGTTGCTCCAATATATAAATGGATTATTTGAAAAGAAATCAAAGTAGTTAATTGTTAGCATAGCGGGAATGAAGAATACCCTTCGTATAAATAATGCAGAGACAAAAATATCTGAGAAAATTATATATGTAATAAAAGAGAAGATTATCACACCTGAAAATAAGACTGGTACAACAATCAAGCTTCTATTTAATTGTAAATAGTACCAAATAGATACGATCAATAAAGGATAAAAAAGTACTGACTTATGTGCTGATACTCCAAAAAAGAATATTTGAAGACAACAGAAAAATACGAATAGTGCCCATCTCCGTTTAAGCAAAAAATAGGAAATTAGAAATACATTGATAACTTGATAAACCCAGTTGTTGATATATGCAAATATGCCAAAGGATGATAGTTCTGCATTTGTAGAACGAAATTCATAAACTAAAGATAAATCAAAATTAAGATTGAATGCTGCACCAGTAACCAAAAGCAAAGCTACAACAAGGCCAACCAGAGCAGTAGATGAATAAACTGCAATGGAACGACCATTCCTAATAATGGGGAAAGAAAACTTCACATTTCCTAAAAATCTAATGATTAAAACTATTAATAATATAGATGCAACTGTAACAAATAGTGGATAGACTGAATAATTGCCTATACCAACTAAAGTCGCTAAAGGAGCTATTAATGCAGTTACTGCCAACACAACAAAATAGTCACTAATGCGAATAAAATTTTTGGGGGTGATAATACAAGCAAAAATATAAAAAACCCAAGAGAAAATATATTTATTTAAACTAAAATCTACTATAAATCCTTCATAAGCATAAACTTCGGACATAAAAAATATATATGATGCATCGAGAACTAGTTTAAATATAAGTAAAGAAATAAACATAAATTAAATAAGACTTACGACCACGTTATGTTTATTAGCTTCTGTATAAACAAACATCTCTGGGTCATAACAAAAGTTCAAATTAAAATTTCCTAATTGAGAAAATAAAGATGTTCTTATGAAGTCTTCATCCACGATTGAATATTCTTTATTGGGCTGAATAATTAATGTTAGATCAGTTTCAGATTTTTGAATAAACTGATATTTAATAGCATTTACATCATTCATAAGAACGGTCAAAACAGGACTGCCAACTGAGCAACCGTTTAATCGTATGGTGTCTGTTGTTCGCCCTTTAAGCTCTTTCAGTATAGGATATGGTGAACCACAAGGGCAAGGCTCACTATCTAGAATACCAAGGTCTCCGGTGTCATAACGAATAAAACATGTTCCAAAATTTGTATAGCTGGTTGCCACTATATGTCCAACCTCTCCAATCAAAGGCTTACCATCCGAATCCACCACCTCCAAAAGACTTCGTTCTATATCAATATGAAACCCTTTTTTTTCATGGCACTCAAATGCACTAACCCCGCCATCATTAAGACCATAATTATCAAAAACTTTAGTATTGAAAGCTTTCTCAATAAAACTACGCTTTTCTGATCCCAGCATTTCAGCCGTTGTAAATACAGCATCAAATTTTAATGGTATTTTATTGTTTGCAACATAAATAGCCAGTTCAAGAATAGCAGAAACGTACCCTCTCAGAAATCTAATATGTTTCTTCTTGATATCATCAATATATGATTGCATAGTGTCCTCGTCCATTCCATATGACGTGTACTTCTCATAATTGAGGATAAAATTATTAAGACGTGTCTTTAGCGTTAATTTCTTACCTACTAAAGAACCGCCGGCTAGAATAGCAACTTTATCTCCAAGAGAGTAACCTCCTCTACTCCAACCTCTAAAAGATATAGCAAGACCTAAATCGCTAAAGTTATCAGTCATTAAGTACTGTAAAGGCTCACCCGTTGACCCTCCTGTCTTCCCAATCTTATGTCGACCAATATTTTTTGGAATAAAGTCATTTGGATTTTTTAAAATTTCAGATTTCTGGATTATTGGAAAGTCTTTAATGCTTTTATAAGTAAGTCCTTTATAACGAGATATTTCATTAGTGCATTTAAATAAATATTTTTCTACAAGACTTTCCTGTATCAATTTAATTTCTTCAATACTTTTTCTTTCATTTCCTTTCATAACATAGTAATGCCATAAAACCATTGGTTTAAAGGCAAGGTGACCAAGTAGAAAAATAATTTTTCTGATTAAAGAAAATAAGTTATGTATTTTTGTTATGTTAAACATGAAAATTTTTAATGCTCATTGATGCTAAGAAGTAAGTATATGATAGTGGATAAAGCCACAACTATGATTATTTTTCCTCGGATCTTTAAGATTAGAGCACCTGTAGCGACAAATATATTGCGTAAAATAATATAAATAAAAAAATAAAGGAACTAGATCTCATCTGGTTTCTCAAATTAAGAATTAACATTGCCCATATTAGACTGCTAGTGATAGAGAAAACTAGAGCTGCTTCAATTGGAGTTAGATAGATTACAGCTATTATCAGCACAAATCCTCTAATAAGAAACATTATAGATTGAAAGTAATAAACTTCTTTTTGTCTATTTGAAGTCTCCAAATAACTAAGTAATGGAGAACCAATAAAAGAAGTAATCGCCCAAGGCAAAACTATATAAAAATATGCTAAAGACTCAGACCACTCTTCAATTCTCAAGAAAATAAATATGTCTGGGCTTAATAGAGATACTATGACTATAGTCACAAAAACAATTGGGTACTGAATATTGGTAACCTTTTTAAGCACCTTTTTTGCTTTATCTGCATCAGTTATCAAGTATGATTCAGAAATAAGTGTTTTAGATATTGCTTGGGCCACAATTCCAAGAGGAGCCATCAATAACCTTAATGAAAGAGCAAGCAAACCCACCATTTCTGAAGAAAAAGCAAACATAAATGCGAAAATTGGTAAATGCATTCCTAAAGTGTTAATTAATGCTGCTGGAGTTGAATATTTTATAAAATTTGCATTACGACTTACATCAACTATAAATGTATTATTTCTTATGTAAGAGAACTGCTTTGGTTTAATAAACTCCATAGCTAGACAACATGATGCAATTCCAACTACATAACCTATGATAAGACCATTTTCTAATTGACCATATATTAAAAATTGAGTGCCTACCAATAATAAGGTTTGTAAAATTCTAAAAAGAGCTAATGAGTTTGTGTAATTAATTCTTAAAAAGACAATAGTATAAATCTGTATCATGCCTGTTAAAAAAAGGCTCGGGATAAGTAACCAATAAATTTGTGGAAGAAGGTCTAAGTATTGTAAAAAAAATAACATTACTGTCAGCAATGCCGTGTTCAAAAAAACTATTTTTTTACATGTGCTTGTGAGTGCACTAACTTTATCAGAATCTTCTGGGCCAATTGCTAGCTCAAGACGAAGACTAGCAACAACACTTAATACACCAAGAATACCCATAAAGTTAGCTAATTGTCCAAAAGAAGCTGGTGAATATAGCTGCAATAAAAAAGGTGTTGAAGCTAACAGTATAGCCTGAGAAGAGATATTACTAAACGCTACTTTACTTACTTTTGAATACAAAATATTTTTTTATAAAGGGTAAAATAAAAAAGGATCTTCCTTGCTTAATTTTAAAGATTACTTTTTATTTTATCAGTTATTAATAACTGAGCCTCATGGCTCAAATATGGATGCATTGGCAGACTTAATACCTGGCTAGATAGCATTTCAGAAACTTTTACACCAGAAGAAACAGATGGATAAACCTTATAGCCAGATTGTTTTGATAACGATATTGGGTAATAAACAACACTAGGAATACCAAATGAATTTAATAAACCCTGCAACTTATCTCTGTTTGAAATTCTTAAAGTATATTGAGCCCATGCGCTTGTATTTTCATTAACTACCGTTGGTAAAGAGCAAATTCCAGACAATAATTCGTTATATAGGCTTGCTACTTTATCTCTCATTTTCAGTTCTTTAGGAAGAATTTTTAATTTCTCGATTAGAATAGCTGCCTGGATAGTATCTAATCTTGAGTTTATACCAATGCGAATATTGTCATATTTCTGACTGCCTTTTCCATGCAGGCGGATAGAGTTAATAATCTCTGCATCTTTATCATTATTTGTAAAAACTGCTCCACCATCACCGTAGCAACCAAGTGGTTTCGCTGGAAAAAAACTTGTAGTAGTTGCATCACCCATGGATCCAACCCTGCGTCCCCTTGAAGTTGCACCAAAACTTTGAGCACTATCAACCAAAACCTTGATTTTTTCTGCATGAGCAATTTCTGTAATGCTATCAACATCTGCAGGCTGACCAAATAAATCAACTACAATGACAGTTGAAGGATTAAAACCAAGCTTTCGACAATCGATAATAGCTTGTTTAAAACTCTGCGGGTCTATATTGAAAGTATCCTCATGAACATCTACAAAAAATGGCGTTGCCCCAAGCTGTGCAGGCGCTTCAGCAGTAGCAACGTATGTAAATGACGGTACAAATATTGCATCACCTGGCCCTATTCCCCAAGACATCAGAACAAGTGTAAGTGCATCGGTGCCATTAGCACATGTAAGTGCATGCTTAGCTCCAGTAAAATCTAGAAGTTGAGATTCTAGTTCTTTAACCTCGGGGCCCATAATATACTGACCATGATCAAGAACTTTTTTAATAGCTTCATCTAATTGCGGTCTAATCAATTTCTGCTGAGCCTCCAGGTCTATAAATTTAGTAGGTGCTGAATACTCACTCATAAATTATCTCCTCAAGTTTTTCAGGACTAGAAAGACGATAGGAGGTACCCTCAATTGGACAAATTAAATCATCTCCAAGACGTCCTCCTGCCTTGCTCATCCAGCCTATTTGTCTTGCTGGTGCTCCAACCATCAATGCATAAGCAGGTACTTTTTTTGTTACTACAGCTCCTGCAGCGATAAAACAGTATTCACCTAATTCATGCCCACAAATAATAGTAGCATTAGCACCAATTGAAGCTCCTCTTCTCACTATTGTCTTTCGGAATTCATCTTTTCGAACAATTTCAGATCTAGGATTATTTACATTAGTAAAAACGCAGGATGGGCCGCAAAATACACCATCTTCGAGTGTAACTCCCTCATACACACTCACATTATTCTGAATTTTAACATTACTTCCTACTGAAACATTTGGCCCAATTACAACGTTCTGCCCAAGAGAGCAATCCTCACCAATATTACAATTCTTCAAAATATGGCTGAAGTGCCATACTTTAGTTCCTGAACCAATAGATACATTCTCATCTACATAGGATGATTCATGAACAAAGGCACTTTTGTTAATTTTACTCATATTTTTTCTAGCCTAACTGCTTCATTTTTTCTTTCAGAAAGGGAAGCTGAAGACAACACCTTTAGTACGCTAAGACCTTCATCTCCATCAGTCAAGGACATTTCATTTTTACTTACGACATTTAAGAAGTGTTGACACTCATTCCTTAAGGGCTCTGATTGTTTAACTTCTAGATACTCAGCTTCAGCTTTTTCGAGACTTGGTAATCCTTCATTAAGCTCCACAGAGTGCTTATAAATAGCGAGTTTTTCATTCCATGGTTTAGTGTCATCAAAAACCAACATACTATTTTGACCAATTACAACCAATTTTTGCTCTTTAAATGGATGTAACCAAGAAACAGAAACATGAGCTTTTATACCTGATTTAAACTTCATATGCACTGTTGCTGTATCTGCTATATTAGGCTGTAAAATACTTGATGAAACCGTTCTTACTATCTCAGGCTCTTCACCTGTCAAGGATAAAATCATTGAGATATCATGAGGAGCAAAACTCCATATCACATCCTCTTCTGAACGAACCTTTCCAAAACTTAAGCGATTTGAATAAATATAACTTAAACATCCAAGTTCGCCGGAATCAACAAGCTCACGAACGGTAATGAAGACAGGATGATATTGAAGGAGATGCCCAACCATTAGCTGTACATTATTTTCATCTGCTGAAGATATCATTGTCTCCGCTTCGACCTTATTCATTGCAAGTGGCTTCTCAACATATACATGTTTACCACTATTCATTGCCTTAATTCCCATAGCTGCATGTAGGGGAGCAGGAACTGCCAGTACAACACCTTCAATAGCCGTGTTAGCTAAAATTTCTTCAAATGATGAATTGCCAACGTTAAATTGTTCAGCATATAACTGAGCTAGCTGGTCATTTGGGTCACATACTGCTGCTAAAGCACCTAACTCAGCAAAATTTCTTACCAAGTTTTTTCCCCAATGGCCACAACCAATAACAGCAATATTCTTTTTCATATAAATCCTAAAACAAAGACAATAAAATTAAAAATCTAGAGCCTAAATATAGAAAATCCTTGTTTTTTTAGTTCATTTCTATCATACAAAGATTTTACATCAGCTATAACTGGAGCTGATCCTTTGCATAATTCTCTAAGAGCCTTTGAATCTAAATCCCTGTACTCATCATGGCCTACTGCAACTATTAAAGAGTCTACCTGATGATTGCTATCAACCTTGCCAAGAACAATACCATAAGTATTCTTAACCTCTATAGGATCGGCCCAAGGATCAACAACCACAACATCTACACCCCATTTCTCAAGCTCGGAAACCACATCTGTAATTTTGCTGTTACGAACATCAGGGCAATTCTCTTTGAAAGTTATACCTAAAACCCCAACTTTGCACTTAGTTACATCAATGCCATTAATGAGCATTTTTTGAATTACTTTTTTAACCATATACTGGGCCATTCCATCATTTATTCTTCTCCCAGCGAGAATAACCTGAGGATGATAACCTACCTGTTCAGCTTTATGTGTAAGATAATAAGGGTCAACTCCAATACAGTGCCCCCCAACCAAACCAGGTCTGAAAGGTAAAAAATTCCATTTACTTCCAGCTGCTTCAAGAACGTCTAAGGTATCTATTCCTAGTCTATTAAAGATAACAGAAAGTTCATTTGTTAATGCAATATTTAAATCACGTTGAGTATTCTCAATTACTTTTGCTGCCTCTGCTACTTTTATAGAGGAGGCTGGAAAGGTGCCTGCCTTAATTATACTTGAATAAAGAGCATCTATCTCATTTGCTATGGCGGGGGTAGAACCACTTGTGATCTTTACTATTTTAGTTAGTGTATTTACTTTATCACCAGGATTTACTCTCTCAGGACTATAACCACAGAAGAAATCCTTATTAAAGCTAAGACCAGATATCCTTTCAAGAATGGGAACACATACCTCTTCAGTGCAACCAGGGAAGACTGTAGACTCGTATATCACAATATCACCTTTTTTAAGAGCTCTTGCCACTGTTTCAGTTGATTTAATAATTGGTGTTAAATCAGGCCTATATACATCATCAATTGGAGTGGGAACTGTAACAATAAAGGTATTGTAATGATCTAGATCGCTCGCATCATTGCTGAATTGTAATTGGGTCGCTTGTGCCAAACTGTCTTCAAGTACTTCACGAGTATTATCTTTGCCATCTAGAAGTTCTTCAATACGACATTTATTTATATCGTAGCCGAGGGTAGGTATAGCTTTGCCAAACTCAACTGCTAAAGGTAAGCCGACATAGCCAAGACCAATGATTGCAATTTTTTTTTGTTCCTTCATAAAATTTTTCCGTTTAGATTAAATTTTAACTAATTATTATGCTCAATAACTAAAGAGCTATTATTAAATGAGTGATTGAAACTAATCATCAATATAAGACTTAAGTTTATCGTATTCTTGCTTCTTTTTAGCAATAAAATTTTTTGTTATTCTAGTTTTCTCCATAATACCTTTTGCAGTCAAAATATAAGCATAATCTAGTTTTCGATTTGAATTATTAAAATTATTTATTTTTACAAAACCAATATCTATTAACGCTTTAAGGCAATAATTTACCTTGCCAATACTGAGGCCAGTTTTTTTAGCTATCTGTCTTTGAGATGCATTACCATCTTGATCAATAAGATGTATTAGGTCTAAGTGATCCTCTGTGATGATTTGAGATTTAGTCATTGAAAATTATTAAATATTTTAATGAAAATTGAAAATTTAATAGCTACCGCACGGATTTGTTATAAATTTTTTATCATTAATAACATACCGTTCAACTATTGAACTATTCTAATTTATGTGTTTTTTTAAAGCAAGTTATTAAAATTCAAGATCTTTTTCTGCAATACTTATCCTGCTCTCAGAACCAAGTATATGTAGAAGAATGCCGACTCTTTTATTTGATGGAAGTGTGCAAATTTTCGCAATATTACCTTTAAAAGCACCACCTTTAATACTGACTTCTTGGCCAATTTTAATGTCTGAGACTAAAGGGTCTTTTCTCGATAATTTTTCCACTTTCTTTATGTTTTGAATCTCATGATCAGTAATATATGAAAAATTTTCACCAAATCTTATGATATTATTTATTCCCTTTGTATATCTGACTGATGAGAATCTTTCAATGCTTGTATTAATGAAAATATAACTAGGAAACATAGCTTCCTCCTTTGGTTTACAATTAGGTTTTTTGGTTACTATTTTTGGTAAATAATAGTCAAAATCTTGATTAAATAGATTGCTCTCTAGTATCTTAATTTTATTTATTTTGTACGTTGCAACTAGCCAATATTTCATTTGCTAAAAGGATGGTGCCCAGGGCCGGACTTGAACCGGCACGAAGTTTCCTTCGAGGGATTTTAAGTCCCTTGTGTCTACCAATTTCACCACCTGGGCAATAGCGTCAAA
>MDTB01130256.1_pt1 | contig 22906 bp, 25 predicted proteins | sample 811161 | NCBI WGS metagenome assembly MDTB01 (sample SAMN05326650, study PRJNA326480) | marine metagenome | isolation source: seawater | place: Mediterranean Sea | collected 2009
AATAAATGAAATAACTACAAAATATCATAAAATTTATAATGAAGATATGGAAAAGATAGGAGTAAGTAAACCAGACTTTCAACCTAAAGCAACTGACCATATTCATGAAATGATAGATATGATAAATAGATTATTAAAAAATGATTGTGCTTATATTGAGGATAATCACGTCCTTTTTGATGTAAGCAAATACGAGCATTATGGATGTCTTTCAAAAAGAACAAAAGAAGAGCAAATTGCAGGAAATAGGATAGATGTAGGAGAATATAAAAAAAATTCCGAAGATTTTATATTATGGAAACCAAGCAAACAAAATGAGCCAGGATGGGATTCTCCTTGGGGATATGGCAGGCCTGGTTGGCATCTAGAATGTAGCGCAATGTCAGAAAAATGTCTTGGTATTCCATTTGATATTCATTGTGGTGGTATTGATCTGACGTTTCCTCATCATGAAAATGAAATTGCGCAGTCATGTTCAGCTTTCAAAAAAAATTCAGCTCCAGAAAGTTTTTGTAATTATTGGTTTCACAATGGTTTTGTAACTGTCAATGGTGAAAAAATGTCAAAGTCTCTCGGAAATATTACCCTAATCAATGATTTACTTTCCAAATATTCAGGTCCTGTAATAAGACTTAGCTTATTGTCTTCTCATTATAGGCAACCTCTTGATTGGTCGACTAACATTTTAGAGCAATCAAAAAAAACTTTAAAAAAGTTTGAAAACTTTTTTAAAAGTATTCCTTCAGATTTTTCTTTAAAGGATTTTAATAATAATTTTGACAATGAGTTTTTAGATGCACTTTATGATGACCTTAATACGCCCAGAGCATTAGCATCATTAAATAAACTTTTCGATAAAGTTAAAACTTTTAATAAAGATGATAAAGAAATAATTTTGTCATTAGCAAAGTGTTTTCAGCTTCTTGGTATAAATTTAAATAAAAATGCTGAAAGTGATGTTGTAACTAAAAGTGAAGAAAAAATAATCTCTGATTTAATTAAAGAAAGAGAGGAGGCAAGAAAGTTAAAAGATTTTCAAAGGGCTGATAGTATAAGAGATAAATTAAATAAAATGAATATAAATATTGAGGATTCGGTAGAAGGAACTAAATGGACTAAAAATGAATAAAAACCCTTTGGTTTTTTTCTGTATTTTTTGTGTAAAAGTCTACAGTTATTTACTTTCACCAATGATAGGTAAAAATTGCAGATTTTTTCCTACCTGTTCTGAATATGCGATTGAATGTTTTCGTAATTTCGGTTTTATAAAAGGAGGATGGTTATCAATAAAAAGAATTTTAAGATGCCATCCTTGGGGAAACTTTGGTTATGATCCTGTTTTAAAAGTTAAAGAGTTGAAAATAAAAAAAGTGTCAAAATTTTTATTACAAAAATTTAGAAAAAAATATTTATATGAAGGATTATCAGGAGATTTTTTGTTTTATAAAGAAGATAATTTGAAAACAACTGTTCATTTAGCGTTATTAATTGAGGATGAAGTTATATCCGGTTTAACGTTGATAAAAACAAAATTTAATAACCATGATTCGTTGCAAATAAGAGGAATGTTTACAATCACAGATTTTTGCCGCAAGGGATTTGGTTCACAGTTAATCACTTACGTTAAATCAAAATTTTTAACGAATGATATAAAATATTTATGGTGTAACTCTAGATTTGAAGCTATAAGTTTTTATAAAAAAAATAATTTTAAAGAAATAGGAAACTTTTTTATAAAAAAACACATTGGTAAACATAAAAAACTTTATTTTAAATTATGAACAAACCTCAACTTAATGTTTTTGGTAAAGCACTCAAGACTTGTTCAAGTGACCCATTAACTGGTTTTTTTATAGACGGCTGTTGTAATTCTTCAGTTAATGATCCAGGAGAACATACTGTTTGTGCAGTTGTGTCTGATAAGTTTTTAAAATTCTCTTTGTCAAAAGGAAATGATTTGGTTACGCCAAGAGAAGAATTTAATTTTCCTGGTTTGATAGATGGTGATAAATGGTGTTTATGTGTCGATAGGTGGATTGAAGCTTTTCAGAATGAATGTGCACCAAGGTTAATTCTCGAGGCGACAAACGTAGATGTTTTGAAAAAGATTGACATAGAAATACTAAAAAAGTTTGCAATAGATATAAACTAAAATTAATATCATCTGATTATGAAAAACTTATTAATCATTTCTTCAACTAAAAATTCAAATTTTCAATTGTCGCAAGAAATTAAAAGTTTTTTTGATAAAAAAGGGAGTATTTCAAGTTCTGTCATTTCACTTGAAGAACTCGACTTACCTTTGTTTAACCCAAGCTTAGAAGAGAACTTTAAAAAAAATAATTCTTTTCCCATAGCTATCGAAAAAGTTAAAAATAAAATTTTATCCTCTGATGCACTTGTTTGGTGTAGCCCTGAATATAATGGAGGTGTATCACCAATTTTAACTAATGTTATAGCTTGGATAAGTAGAGCAACTGAGGATTGGAAAGATGGTTTTAAAGATAAACATTCTCTTATTTGCACCTCATCAGGAGGTAACGGTTTAAACTTTGTTAAAGGTTTTTCAATGCAATTGAATTATTTAGGTTCTCATGTAATGGAAGAATCAATAGTTAAAACAAAAAAAAAAGATATAAACGAAAGCGAGTTTGAGAGCATCTTATTAAAGTTTCAAGAAAAATTTGCTTAGTAGTTAAATAATTAAAAAATTAAGTCGTTCATGTATTTGCAAGCTTGCTTTCCATTAACTGCAAAAAAGGGGTGTTTACACCCCTTTTTTTTTTAAATTAAAATGTATATATATATATTTGTATGAAAAAAAATTATGGTTTACTTATTAATGGAAAGTGGGTTAAAGGTTCTAGTTCTTTGAATGTATTAAACCCATTAAATGATAAAATTATTTCAAAAATATCTACTGCTAATATTGAGGAATCAATTGAAGCAGTTAATAACTGTCACTATGCGTTCAAATCTTGGTCAAAATTTAGTGCAAAGAATCGTTCTGATATTTTAAAAAATTTTTATAATTTAGTAAAAAAAAATAGAAAAAAACTTTCAGAAATTATTACTCTCGAGTCCGGTAAACCAATTCAAGAATCAAATGTTGAAGTAGATTATGGTGCATCTTTTATTGAATGGTCAGCTGAGCAAGCCTTAAGAATTAATAGTGATGTTTTTGAATCACCTGAATTAGGAAAAAAACTTTTTACCATTAAAAGCCCCATAGGTGTTGTTGCAGCAATTACTCCGTGGAACTTTCCATTAGCTATGGTGACAAGAAAGGTTTCTTCAGCAGTAGCTGCCGGATGTTCAGTTATTCTAAAGCCCTCAGAATTAACCCCCATAACAGCTCTTGAGTTAGGTTCCATGTCACTAGAGGCAGGTTTTCCACCTGGCGTTTTTAATATAATAAATGGTGATCCCAAAATTATAGGAGAAGTTTTATCAACTAACACTTTAATTAAAAAAATCACTTTTACTGGCTCTACTAAAGTTGGTAAGCTTTTAATGAAAAATTCATCCTCAACAGTCAAAAATATTTCATTAGAACTTGGTGGTAATGCTCCATTTATAGTTTTTTCTGATGCAAATTTAGATGAGGCGATAGATGGTTTTATGATGGCAAAGTTTAGGAATGCAGGTCAAACATGCATATCAGCAAACAGACTTTTTGTTCATAAGTCTGTATCAAATATTTTCATAGATAAACTAATTAATAGACTTAAAAGGTTAAATGTTGGTGATGGAATGAAAAGTAACGATATAGGTCCTTTAATCTCAGATAAAGCCTTAAAAAAAATTATTGATCATGTCGGTGACGCAAAGAAAAAAGGAGCAAAAATACAATTTGGTGGTAATAGACATAAGCTTGGGGGATTATTTTATGAACCTACTTTAATTTCTAATGTAAAAAAAAATATGAAAGTTTTTAACAAAGAAAATTTTGGTCCTATAATTCCAATGATTGAATTTGAGAAAGATGATGAAGTGATTAATAAATCAAATGACACCGATTACGGTTTAGCTGCATACTTTTACACTAAAAACTCTTCAAGAGTATGGAAAAATATAAATAATTTGGAATATGGAATGATTGGAATTAATTCAGGTAAAATATCAACATATTTGAACCCGTTTGGTGGTTTAAAAGAATCAGGTATTGGAAGAGAAGGATCCTTGCAATGTTTAGATCCGTTTCTAGAAACTAAGTTTGTGTTGTGGAATTATGATTGAAAACAAATTTGATTTATTTGTTATTGGCGGAGGATCAGGAGGTGTTCGGGCAGCAAGAGTAGCGTCATCTAACGGGCTTAAAGTTGGTTTAGCTGAGGGTTGGGATCTTGGAGGTACTTGTGTAAATAGAGGTTGCGTCCCTAAAAAATTATATGCATATGCATCGCACATAGGAGACGATTTTGATTTAATTGATTCTTTTGGCTGGTCAATTACAAAAAAAAAGTTTTCCTGGAAAAAACTGGTGAATAACAAAAAAAAAGAGCTTTCTAGGTTAAATGATATATACTCATCATTGCTCACTAATTCTGGTGTTAAAATATTCAAAGGTTATGCAAGTTTTCTAAACCCAAACTCAATAAAAATAGGAAATAAAATTATAAATGCTAAAAAATTTTTAATTGCTGTTGGCACTAAACCAAGAAAACTTGATTTTCTAGCCTCTGATGAAATTATTACTTCAGATGAAGCTTTTGATTTAAAGAAATTACCTAAAAGTATCATGATTCTAGGTGGAGGGTACATTGCAGTTGAATTTGCATCAATTTTTAACGGTTTAGGTGTTGACACTACAATTTGTATTAGAGGAAAAAAAATTCTTAAAGGTTTTGATGATGACGTTGTTGAACACCTAATGAATAATATGAAACGTAAAGGAGTTAAATTTATTACAGAAGAGTTTCCGCAACAAATCACAAAAAAAAGTAACTTATTTTACGTAAATTTTAAAAAATCAACTCCAAAAAAATTTAATTTAGTAATGGAAGCTGTTGGAAGACAAGCAAATATTGAAAACCTAAATTTAAAAGTTGCCAAAATCAAAATTTCGAAAAACTCATCGATAATTGTCAATGATTATTTTGAAACCTCTAATAAAGATATATATGCAATTGGAGACGTGATAGATAGAATTCAACTAACACCTGTTGCTATAGCAGAGGCAATGACTTTAGTTCAAAACTTTAAAAGAAAAAAAAAGGAAAAGTTTAGCTACAATAATGTTCCTACTGCTGTCTTTTCGAACCCGAACTTTGCTTGTGTAGGTTATACAGAAACAGAAGCAAAAAGAAAGTTTAAAAATATTGAAGTCTTTAAAAGCAATTTTAGACCACTTAAATTTAGTTTATCAGATGTAAAAGAAAAGATTTTTTTAAAACTAATAACTAATAAATCGAATAATAAAGTTATTGGACTTCATTATTTAGGAGAAAATGCTGCAGAAATCATTCAAGGGTTTTCAGTTGCTGTAGTCAATGGCCTAAAAAAAAGTGATTTTGATAAAACAATTGGAATACATCCATCGAGTGCTGAGGAAATAGTAACTCTAAAAAAATAAATCACAAAATATTTTAGATTTGTAATTTAGTTTATAATCATTATAAATTATTGTATGAAAAATGTATGGACACCAGATAGTTGGAAGAAAAAAAAGGCACTTCATCAGCCAGTATATACGGATAAAAAAAAGCTTGATAGAGCTGTAAGAAAAATGAAAAAACTTCCTCCATTAGTTTTTGCTGGAGAAGTTAGAAGTTTAAAAAATGAATTAGCAAAGTGTGTTGATGGAAAAGGCTTTTTACTTCAAGCTGGAGATTGTGCAGAGAGCTTTGCAGAGTTTCATCCTAATTACATCAGGGACACTTTCAGGGTTATAATGCAAATGGCAGTTGTACTATCTTTTGCATCTGGGGTTCCAGTGACAAAAGTTGGAAGATTAGCTGGCCAATTTGCAAAACCTAGGTCATCACCTATTGAAGAAAAGAATGGTGTAAAATTACCGAGTTATTTAGGTGACATGATAAACGGAATTGAATTTAACGAGAATTCTAGAGTTCCTAACCCTGATCGTATGCTACAAGCTTATAATCAAGCAGCTTCAACTCAAAATCTTTTAAGGGCATTTGCTTACGGAGGATATGCTGATTTATCAACTATTCAAAATTGGAACCTTGATTTTGTCAAAAAGTCAAAACAAGGATCAAATTTTAAGGTTGTTGCTGATAGAATTTCTGAATGTCTTAGGTTTATCGATGCATGTGGAATAAACAATGAAAATGTTAGACAATTAAGCGAAACCAGTTTCTATATCTCTCATGAGGCACTACTTTTACCCTATGAAACTGCCTTCACTAGAATTGACAGTATCACAGGACACTGGTACGACGTATCAGCTCATATGGTATGGATTGGCGATAGAACTAGACAACTGAATGGTGCTCATGTTGAGTTTTGTAAGGGCATTAGTAACCCGATTGGAATTAAGGTTGGTCCCTCAAGTGACAAAAATGAACTACTAAAAGTAATTAAAGCATTGAATCCTGAAAATGAAAAAGGAAAGATTGTCCTGATTGTAAGAATGGGTTCAAAACTAATTGACAATTTGCTTCCTCCAATCTTAGAAAAAATTAAAAGTGCTAATATAAATGTCGTTTGGTCCTGCGACCCTATGCATGCAAATATAGAAAAGTCTAAAAGTGGTTTTAAAACGCGTAATTTTAAAAATATTTTAAATGAGGTGAAATCATTTTTTAAATTACATAAAAAATGTGATACATATGCGGGTGGTATACATTTAGAGATGACTGGTCAAAATGTTACTGAATGTATTGGAGGACTACAGAAGATTTCTGATAAGGATTTAAGTAGCAGATATCATACTCATTGTGACCCTAGGTTAAACGCCTCTCAGTCCCTCGAGTTAGCATTTACAATGGCTAATTATCTTAAAAATCTAGGGTAATTTGAGGAGAAAAAAATAAATTTTTTTTTGTTACAAAAAAGTTCTGTCGTAGGTGACTTAGATAACAATTTTAAGATCATAGAAAGGTCTTTTAAAAGATGTGTTTCAAAAGATTGTGATTTTTTTTTAACTACAGAGTTATTTTTAACTGGTTATCCTCCTCAGGATCTTATTTTTAGAAATGATTTTTTAAGAAAAATTCAGATTTACAAAAAAAAAATAAAAGCTTTAACAAAAAATAAAAATTCAATTCTGTTATTAAATATTCCTGAAAAAAATAATGACAAAATTTTCAATACTCTTTTTCTTTTCAAAAATGGTTTAACAATTTATAAAAAAAATAAGTCTGTATTACCAAATTATGGAGTTTTTGATGAAAAAAGATATTTTCACACTCAAAAATCTATTACGCATGACTTTAAATATAAAAATAAAAAAATTAGATTTTTAATATGTGAAGAATTATGGTCAGAAAAATTGATGATTAATAGTAACAAAAAAGTTGACTACTTGGTGTGTATTAATGCATCACCATTCGAAATAAATAAATACAACAAACGAAAGAAAATTGCTGCAAGAAATGCAAAATATTTTAAATGTAACGTAATTTATTTAAACCATGTTGGATGTCAAGATGATCTTGTTTTCGACGGTGGAACATTTGTTATGAGTAAGAGTGCTAAGATTATTTATCAATGTGATTTTTTTAAAGAATCTGAAAAAATAATAAATATTGAAGAAATTGAAAGCAAAAAAACAATAAAAATAGTTAACGACGAACAATTACAAATTTATTCTGCTCTAATTTGTTCCCTGCAAAGCTACATGAAAAATAATAGTTTTAAACAAGCAATTATTGGCTTGTCTGGAGGAATAGACTCTGCTTTATGTTTAACGGTTGCTGTTGATGCATTGAAAAGTGAAAATGTAAAGTGTTTTTATTTACCAACAATTTATAATTCAAAGCAGAGTCAAAGAGATGCATATAAACTTGCTAAAAATCTAAATGTAGATATTGATACTTTATCTATTGAAATGTTAAGAAAAAAAATAAACTCTGAACTTATGACTTTTTTTCAAAATAAACCTCAGGACGTAACTGAGGAGAATATTCAATCAAGATTGAGAGGTATGTTACTTATGTCTATTTCAAATAAATTTAATTCACTTTTAATAACAACTGGAAATAAGTCCGAACTCGCAATAGGTTATTCAACGCTATACGGCGACATGTGTGGTGGTTTCTCTTTAATTAAGGATCTTTATAAAACGCAGGTTTCTGAGCTTTCAAAATGGAGAAATAAAATCATCCCAGATTTTTGTAGATTTAAAACAAAAGGGTTAATACCTGAAAGTATTATTTTAAAAGACCCATCTGCTGAATTAAAAATGAATCAAAAAGATGAGGATTCTTTGCCAAAGTATTCGGTTTTAGATAGAATTTTAGAGTTAATGATTGATAAAAATTATGACTTACAATCTATAAAAAAATGTGGTTTTAATGAAAAATTAATAAAAAAAATTTGGAATATGTTAAAAAATGCAGAGTTTAAAAGATATCAAAGTGCTATAGGGCCTAAAATTTCTTCTATGTCCTTTGATAAGGATAGGAGATTTCCGATCACAAACAAATTTAAGATTTGAAATGTTAAGATTTGCTCCGAGCCCAACCGGCTTTTTACACATTGGTAATGCAAGAGTTGCTGTTTTAAATTATCTTTTTTCACGTAATTCAAATAAAGATTTTTTTTTAAGAATTGATGATACCGATAAAGAAAGATCATCAGAAAAGTATATTGAAGCTATAATTGAAGATCTATCATGGTTAGGAATCAAATTTTCTAAAATCGTAAGGCAATCAGAAAGAGATAAATCATATAGAGAAACTTTTGAGTTATTAAAGAAAAAAGAACTAATTTACCCTTGTTTTGAATCACCTGAAGAGCTTTCCTTGAAAAGGAAAATTCTTTTAAAACAAGGCAAACCTCCAATATATGACAGAGAGTCTTTAAAGCTTAGCAAAGAGCAGATTAGGTCCCTGATTTCTTCTGGAAAACTTCCTCATTGGAGGCTTAAACTAGATAATAACCCTATTTCATGGAAAGATGAAATTTTTGGTAATATTAAGTTTGATAACCTGTCAATATCTGATCCAGTACTTTTCAGGTCAGATGAGTTACCACTTTTTACAATAACTTCAGTTGTTGATGACATTGAATTTAATGTAACAGATATTTTAAGAGGCGAAGATCATTTAACAAATACAGCAGCACAGATAAAATTATTTAAATATTTAGATGCAAAAATTCCATCTTTTGGACACTTTCCTTTAATGAAATCTAAGACAGGTTCTGGCTTATCTAAAAGATTTAATTCATTTTCTTTAAGAGAGCTCAGGCAAAAAAAAATTTTCCCTATTATTATTATAAACTATCTAAACAAAATTGGTTCAAATCTGTCAATTGACGAGATATCTAGCTTTGAAGAACTTGAAGAAAAGTTTAATATTAAAACATTTTCAAAAAACTCAGTTCTTTTCAATAGTAGTGATTTGGAAAGATTAAATTCAAGATATTTAAAAACATTAACATATGATAAATTAAAAGAAAGTTTTGATGTTAAGTATAATGAAAATTTTTGGAATATAATAAAAACTAATGTTGATGAACTTATCGAAATTGACGAATGGTATGAAATATTAAATTATAATCACAATCAAAAAATTAGAATTGATATTAATCTCTTAAAACTGATAAAACAATATTTACCAGATGAGATTGACAATAATGCGTGGTCTAAATGGACGGAAAAAATTATTTCACAGACAAATATAAAACCTAAGACTTTGTATATGGATCTAAGATTAATTTTAACTGGTAGAAAATTTGGACCGAGTATGAATGATTTATTAACGTTATTTAAAAGGGATGAAATTTTGAGAAGGATTGAACAAAATTGTGAGTAGATCTAGTATTAAACTTTATGATAGTACGTTAAGAGATGGTGCACAAACTAAGGGTGTGAATTTTAGTTTAGACGATAAATTTAAAATATATAACATACTTAGGGATATAGGAATCGATTATATTGAAGGTGGTTGGCCAGGAGCTAACCCAACTGATGACAGTTTTTTTAAAAAAATATCAAATAAATCTAATTCTAGATTAGTTGCTTTTGGAATGATGAGAAAGTCAGGTAAAAGCGCTAATAATGACCCAGGTCTTAACGCAGTTTTGAATTCCGGTGTTTCGTCAGTTTGCCTAGTTGGAAAGACATGGGATTTTCACGTAAAAAACGCACTAAAAGTATCACATACGGAAAACTTAGACATGATAAGTGATTCTATTTTGTACGCCTCAAAGCGAATTGATGAAGTGATGTTTGACGCAGAACACTTTTTTGATGGTTTTAAAAACAATAAAAAATATGCATTAGATACATTAAAAAGAGCATTAGAGTCTGGTGCCAAATGGATTGTTTTGTGTGATACAAATGGAGGTACACTTCCCTTCGAGCTTTCTGAGATTATTAATGAAGTAAAAAAAATTATTCCACAAGAGAAATTAGGTGTTCATTTTCATAATGATACAGATAATGCTACATATAACTCTTTAGAAGCAGCTAGACTTGGAGTGAAACAAATTCAAGGAACATTTAACGGTCTTGGTGAAAGATGTGGTAATTCAAATTTAGTCAATGTTGCATCTAATTTGGTCCTCAAGATGGGGTTTGAATGTAATATGAAAAAGAATATAAAAAAAATTACCTCTGTGAGTAGAATGATTGATGAAACTTTAAACAGGCAGTCATCAAGGAATATGCCTTTTGTGGGAAGTGCTGCATTTGCTCACAAAGGAGGATTACATATTTCTGCTGTAGAAAAGGATCCCAGATCTTATGAGCACATCGATCCAGAAACTGTTGGAAATGAGAGAGTTCTAGTTGTATCTAATCAGTCTGGTAAAACAAATGTAATTAATAAACTAAAAAAATATAAAATTAACATTAGAGGTAAAGAAAAGTCGATCTTAGAATTTCTAGATCTTATTAAAAAACAAGAGTTTTTGGGTTATGCATATGATGGGGCTGAAGCAAGCTTTGAATTATTAGCACGAAGAAAATTTTCAAAATTTAAGGAGTTTTACAGTCTTGAAAGCTTTAAAGTTTCAGATGAAAAAAGAAAAAATTCCAAAGGAGAATTTCTTCCATTTTCTGAGGCGAGGGTGAAAATTTTTGTAGGAGAAAAAGAATTCTATAGTGCGGTTGAGGGAAATGGCCCAATACATGCTCTTGATAAAGCATTAAGACATGCATTGATCAAATACTATCCAAGTTTAAAGAAATTAAATTTAGTTGATTATAAAGTAAGAATCTTGACTCCACAAGATGGCACAAAAGCTCTTGTGAGGGTAAGAATTGAATCCTCTAATCAAAAATTCAAATGGTCAACCATAGGCGTTTCTTATAATGTTATTGATGCATCCTATATTGCTCTTCATGATAGTATAACTTACCATTTGTTAATGACATAAATTAGATGCTTTTCAATAAAAAATTCTTACCTGAGATTGTTTTAGTTAACACTCAGTTACCTGAAAACCTTGGAGCTACAGCTAGATGTATGCTTAACTTTCAATTTGAGAAATTAAGAGTCATAGACCCTAAATTTTCTTTGGATAATGAGAAAATTATACCAGTGTGCGCTGGTGCTGACAAAGTTATTAAAAAGGTCAAGATTTTTGAAAAATTTACTGACTCAATAAAAGACTTTAATTATGTGATTGGAACATCTAATAGAGTTAGGTCACAAAAAAAGAAAGAAATCAGTTTTTATAGACTAAAAGAATTAATTCTTAAAAATTATAAAGTAGCAATTGTATTTGGCCCTGAAAAATCTGGTTTAGATAATGAGGACTTATCATTATGTGATTACACTATAAAAATTAACTCTAATAAACAATTTTCTTCACTGAATTTGTCTCACGCTGTAGCTATAGTTTGTTATAATTTATTCACATTATTATTAAAAAAAAGTGATATTAAAAAAGTTAGTTCAATAGAAAACCTAGCAAAAAAAAATGAACTCTTATCTTTTTATAAAATCTTAGAGGAAAGTCTGGATAACTCAAATTTTTTTAATGTAAAAGAAAGAAAGAAAATTACGTTTCAAAAAATAAAAAATATTTTTTGTAAGTACAAAATGAGTTCAGAAGAGGTTAGGACGTTGATATCAATATTCAAAAAGTTTAGCTAATTTAAATATCAAATAGAATTGACATAACTTTTTATGAAAGTATATTCACATAACTATGACCAGAATTTTAAAATCTAAATACAAAATTGATAGACGTCTTCGTTGCAATTTATGGGGAAGACCGAAAAGCCCATTTAATAAAAGAGACTATCCACCAGGACTAAATGGACAGAATAAAAGAAAAAAACCGTCAGATTATGGCACTCAATTAATGGCAAAACAAAAACTCAAGTGTCACTATGGTTACATTACAGAAAAGCAATTTAGAAATCTATTTCAAAAAGCTTCCAAAATTAGAGGAAATACTAGTGAAAATCTTATTGAACTTCTAGAAAGGCGATTAGACGCTTCAGTTTACAGAATGAAATTTGTAACAACTATATTTGCTGCTAGACAATTTATTAGTCACGGTCATGTAAAAGTTAATGGAAAAAAAGTCAGTATACCATCATATAACCTTCAGAATGGTGATATCGTAGAAGTAAAAGAAAAAAGTAGAGACTTGCCTATTGTTTTAGAAGCAATAAGTTCTACGGAGAGAGACACCCCCGAATATTTATCGGTCGATTACGACAAGATGAAGGGAACTTTTGTAAAAGGTCCTAAACCAGATGAGGTCCCTTACCCAGTGGTAATGGAACCCAATCTTGTAATAGAATATTATTCTCGTTAAACTGTTATACAGCTACTTTCTCATTCTCTTTTAAATATTCTAAAATAACTTGAGGTGATGACATTTCATATGGGTCGTTCTCATAGTTGTCTTGAAAATCAGGCTCAATGAAAGATTCAACAATTTTGCAATTATCAACTAACACTGCATACCTCCATGATCTGTCACCAAAACCAAGATTTTTTTTCTCAACTAGCATTCCCATTTTTCTGGTAAACTCACCATTACCATCTGGTATAACCTTTACTTTATCAATTTTATGATGTTTTGCCCATGCGTTCATAACAAATGAATCATTAACAGAAATACAATAAATTTCGTCGATACCAACTTTTTTAAAATCATCATACAATTTATCAAAATCAGGTAATTGATAAGTTGAACAAGTTGGCGTGAATGCACCTGGTAAAGAGAAAAGAATAGATTTTTTATTTTTAAAGTAATCTTCGGTACTTTTGGTAACCCATTTGAAAGGGTTGTCTCCACCTATAGATTCATCCCTAACCCTGACTTTAAAAGTAACACTAGGTAAATTTTTTATCATTATAAATCCTTTCATATTTAGAATTATTCTAATTTTAATTATTAGAATATTTCTAAATAAAAAAATAATATTTGTCTATATATTTTTTAATTTTTTTATAATAGTAATAGTAATAGTAATGACAATATCAGCATTAATAGTTGCGAGAAATGAAGATGAAAAAATTGAGAAATGCTTATCTTCCTTAAATTTTGTTGACGAAATTGTCGTAATACTTGATAGATCAACGGACAAAACGTTAAAAATATGTAGAAAATTTAGTAATAGGATTTTTTCTGGAAAATGGACTTGTGAGGGGGAAAGGAGAAATTTTGGAATTGAAAAATGCTCTTCTGAATGGATTTTTGAAATTGATGCTGATGAGATAGTAACTAAAAGTCTTGCAATGGAGGTAAAAAAAAAAATTAAACTAAATAAATATGATTATTTTTATATTCCTTTAATGAATCATATTTATTTTGAGCCAGTTAAGTATGGTTGGATGGCTTGTCTAGCTCCCGATGGAAAATTTTGTGTTTTTAAAAAAAAAAATAAACTTTGGCATAAAGGGTTAGTTCACCCATCATATTCCTTAAAAGGTGAAAAAGGTCCGATGCTTGAAAATTATATTAATCATTTTATGTCAAAAGATATTACTGAATTATTAAATAGATTTAATAGAAATTCTTCTTTACATGCTATTGAATTAAAAAATAAAAATAATTTTAAAAAGTACATTTCCTTTAGAAAGATCTTTTCCAGATTTATAAAAAGCTTTTTTTTTAGAAAAGGTTACAAAGAAGGAAAATTAGGGTTTTTAATTTGTATTCTAAATGCAATATACCCGATAGTGTCAGTAATTAAATCTAAGGAAGATTAGACCTAAGATTCTGAAATTTTATAACTCACGTTATTGTCTTTAAGAAAGTTTTCAATTTCGTTATTTTCCAACATTTCTCTAAAAATATCGCATCCTCCAACAAATTCTTTGTTAATATAGATTTGAGGAACTGTTGGCCAGTCTGAAAATTCTTTAACACCTTCTCTCAAATCATTATCTTCAAGGACATTAAAGCTAGAAAACTTAACTCCAAGATAATTTAGAATATCAACAACTTGAGCAGAAAAACCACATTGAGGAAAATCTGGGGTACCTTTCATAAATAAGACAACTTTATCGCTATCCACTAGTTTAGAAATTTTTGTTTTGATTTCACTCATTTTCTTCTCCTTATATTTCCTTTGTTGTTAACATTAAAGCATGCAATGTTGACCCCATGTGTTTACCTAGTGCCTTATAAACTAGTTGATGTTGTTTTATTTTAGAAAGTCCTTTGAAGCTTTTAGATTGAACTTTTGCATGATAATGATTGTTGTCACCCTTAAGATCAGCAATTTCTATTTGCGCATCAGGAAGTTGTTTTTTTATCATTTCGGTTATTTGTTCTGGAGTTAAAGTCATTTTAAATATTCATTAAACCATTTATTATTTAATTTTATAAGGTTTTTTACAGGAATTTCAAAACAATTTATAAATTTTAGTGATGCTCCCTTTACAATTCCAAGCCTTTCAATATCAACTTTTTTATCAAAGTATCTTTTCATATTAAAATTTTCTTCAATAATTAGTATATATCTAGACTGGTCTTCTCCAAAAATCCATTTTTCTGGTTTTGTTTGAAATTTTTTTGGTATTTTTATTTTTACACCCATATTATTGCTAATACAAAGCTCAGCTAGAGATAACCCAATACCTCCTTCCGATAGATCATGACAACCAATAACCCCATTTGTTTCAGTAATTAACTTTTTAACAAATTCTCCATTCTTACTTTCCTTTTTAAAATCTACTTTGGGTGGTTTTCCCTCATTCAGTTTATGCATTTGATGAAAAAGTGAAAGTTCTAAATGCCCACTTGTTCTTCCAACCAAAAAAATATTTGCATTTTCTTTCATCTTGAAACCTTTGGCGTATTCAATTTTTTCAATGAGACCAACTCCACCTATTACAGGAGTAGGCATTATGGAATTCTTATTTGTTTCATTGTAAAGGGATACATTTCCAGAAACTACAGGGTAGCTTAGTTTTTCACAAGCATTTTTAATTCCCTTAATTGCCTGTTTAATTTCATACATTATTTCTTTTTTTTCAGGATTTCCAAAATTAAGATTATCTGTAATTGCGATTGGGTTAGCTCCTGATGCAATAAGGTTTCTCCAGGACTCAGCGACAGCTATTTCAGCTCCAATTTTAGGGTTTGATTTACAATAAATAGGGTTACAGTCACTGGTAATTGCTACAGCCTTTTTTTTTCCATGTATTCTAATTACGGCGGCATCAGATTTTTCTGAAGATAAAATTGTATCGCCCATAACTGATGAATCATATTGTCTGAAAATCCATTTTTTAGAGGAATGATTTGGACTTGATAAAATTTGCATTAGTGTCTTCTTCAAATTTTTCTTAACTATTTTATTAATTTTGTTAATTTTTTTTTTTTTTTTTTTTGAGGGCCTGTTATATTCTGGAGAAGATTCAGCAAGAGGTTTTATTGGAAGTGAGCCTACTATTTTTTTTTTCATGTATAACTCCATGATACCAGTATTGGTAAGTTTCCCAACTTCTACAGCATCCAATCCCCATTTTCTAAAAGTTTTAAGAGTTAGCTTTTTTTTATTTGGTTTTATAATCAGTAACATTCTTTCTTGAGTTTCTGATAACATTATTTCATAGGGTGTCATTCTTTCTTCTCTACACGGAACTTTTTCCAAGAATAACTGTACACCACAGTTTCCCTTAGATGCCATTTCAAAGGATGAGGAAGTTAGACCGGCTGCACCCATATCTTGTATTGCAATAATCGCATCGTGATTCATAAGTTCTAAACATGATTCAAGTAGAAGTTTTTCCATAAAAGGATCACCAACTTGAACCTGGGGTCTATTAGTTGATGAGTCATCAGTAAACTCTGCTGATGCCATTGTAGCTCCGTGAATACCATCTCTTCCAGTTTTTGAGCCTACGTAAATTATAGGGTTTCCCACACCCTTTGCCGTAGAATAAAAAATTTTATTTTTTTTTACTAATCCAACACACATTGCATTAACGAGAATATTGTTATTATAACTCTCATGAAAAAAGCATTCACCTCCAACAGTTGGAATGCCAACGCAATTTCCATAATCCCCAATTCCTTTAACCACACCTCTTAATAAATTTTTTGTCTTTTTATTTTTTGGATCACCAAATCTCAGTGAATTGAGATTTGCAATTGGCCTTGCGCCCATAGTGAAGACATCTCTCATAATTCCTCCAACACCAGTTGCTGCACCTTGATAAGGTTCAATGAATGATGGATGGTTATGACTTTCCATCTTAAAAACTATTGCGTCATTACCACCTATATCAATTATACCTGCATTTTCACCAGGCCCGCATATGACTCTTTTACCTTTAGTTGGTAAAGTCTTTAACCATTTTTTGGTTGATTTGTAAGAACAATGCTCACTCCACATTACTGAAAAAATTCCTAATTCAAGAAGGTTTGGCATTCTTCCAAGAATTTTTTTTATTAATTCAAATTCTTTTTTTGTTAGATTGTGATCTTTTATTATTTTATTTGTAATTTTTTTATTCATAGCATTTCATAAATTGATTTAAAAAATATTTTTCCATCTTCACTTGAAAAACTATCAGTTGCTCTTTCAGGATGAGGCATGAGACCTAATACATTTTTTTTCTTATTGATTATTCCTGCAATATTATTTTTAGAGCCGTTAGGGTTAAAACTTTTATCTATTAAACCCTCTTTAGAAGTATATTTAAAAATAATTTGTTCATTGTCTTCTAACTCTTTGAGTTTTTGATCATTAACAAAAAAATTTCCTTGAGAATGGGCAATTGGAAAACTAATAACTTCGTCTTTTTTAAAACCACTGGTAAATTTATTTTTGTTAACTACTTTTAGAAAAACATCTTCACATTTAAAAAGCTGATTAGAGTTTTTTAGAAGTGCGCCTTCAAGTAAATTACATTCAGTAAGGATTTGAAAACCGTTACAAATTCCAACAATAGGAATTCCTTTTTTTGAAAGCCTTACTACCTCTGAAATTGCCGGAGATTTTGTTGCAATTATTCCTGCTCTTAAGTAGTCACCATATGAAAAACCTCCTGGTAAAAAAATTAGATCAGTCTTTTTAATATTTCTGGTTTGGTGCCAAATTAAATTAGGTTTGATTCCTAAGTTTTTTTCAATTGCAACTGAAAGGTCTCTGTCACAATTAGAACCAGGAAAAATAATAATAGAAATTATTTTTTTTTCTTTCACTAGTTTAATTCTTTTTTATTATTTTAAAATTTTCAATTACTGGGTTTGATAGAAGATTTTCACTAATCTTTTCGATTTCATTAAAATAATCTTTTTTGTCGTCCACATGTATATCAAAGAATTTACCTTTAATTATTTTTTCAATAGATTTATTTCCCATATTTTTAATAGTTTGCATAATTGCCTCAGCCTCAGGGTCAAGAATTCCAGGTTTAAAATTTATATAGACCCTAAAAATCATTCTTTAAAACCTTCTTAAATTCTTTTTCTGATAAAACACCTAATCTATATGCAACTTCTTTGTAAGCAATGTCTACTTCACCAAGATCTTGCCTAAATCTATCCTTATCAAGTTTTTTATTTGTTAATATATCCCATAGTCTACAATTATCAGGACTAATTTCATCAGCTAGCATAATTGAGTTATCTTGACCTGACCAAAATCTTCCAAATTCAATTTTAAAATCTACCAAACGTATTTTTTGTGAATAAAAATATCCAGTTAAAAAATCATTAATTCTCACTGATAAAGATATAATTTCCTCTAATTCTGAATGAGTGGCCCATTCAAAAACTATTATATGTTCTTCTGAAATTATAGGATCATTAAGTTTATCATCTTTAAGATAGAACTCTATTATTGGTCTAGGAAGAACTTTTCCTTCCTCAATTCCTAAGCGTTTGACTATTGAGCCGGTGGCTATATTTCTTATTACAACTTCTATTGGTATAATTTCTAATTTGTGAATTAGTTGCTCTCGCATATTTAGTCTTTTAATGAAGTGGTTAGGAATATTTATGTCACTCAACCTAGTCATTAGTAATTCAGAGATGAAGTTATTTATCACTCCTTTGCCAGGAATTATGGCTTTTTTTTTATTGTTAAAGGCTGTAGCGTCATCCTTAAAGTATTGGATTAATGTATTAGGTTCCTTTCCCTTATAGATTACTTTTGCTTTTCCTTCGTACAATTTTTTTTTTAGCATTATTTATCAATTTTTTTAAAAATATAATTAATATTTTTAAAATGGTATTCGAGTTTAAAAATCTTATCAATTTCTTTAGATGAAAGAAAATCTTTAATACCTTTATTTTTTTTAAGCAAGTCTTTAAAACTTTTGTTTTTATTCCAAGAGTCCATTGCGATTTTTTGAACCTTTTTATAAGCATCTTCTCTTGTAATTCCTTTTTCAATAAGTTTAAGTAAAACTCTTTGCGAGTTATAAAGTCCATTGGTATTATTGAGATTATCAAGCATATTTTTTTTGTTGATAATTAAATTTTTAACTACTTCAGACATTCTATTTAACGCAAAATCTAATAAAACAAGAGTATCTGGAAAAATTACTCTTTCTACAGATGAATGAGAAATATCTCTTTCGTGCCATAAAGAAACATTTTCTAAAATTGGTAAAATATTAGCTCTTATAATTCTCGCAATACCTGTTATATTTTCTGATAAAACAGGGTTTTTTTTATGAGGCATTGCTGAAGAACCTTTTTGCTTGTTAGAAAAAAACTCTTGCACTTCTCTAACTTCACTTCTTTGTAAGTGTCTAATTTCTATTGCTAAATTTTCAAGTGATGAGGCTATTATAGCTATAACAGAAAAAAGGTACGCGTATCTATCTCTTGGTATAACTTGTGTAGAAACATCTTCTGAGCGAATGTTTAATTTTTTTGCTACATAATCTTGTACAAAAGGATCAATGTTTGCGAATGTACCAACTGCCCCAGATATTGCGCATACTGAAATACTCTTTTCAGCATCTAAGAACCTTTCATATGAGCGTTTAAATTCAAAATATTTACTTAGCATTTTAAGTCCAAATGTTGTTGGTTCAGCGTAAATACCATGACTTCTACCAATACAGGGTATTTTTTTGTAAGAGATAGCTTTTTCTTTTAAAACTTCTAGTAATTTTTCTAACTCTTTTTTAATGATTAAGCATGATTCCTTAAGTTGGATTGATAATGTAGTATCTAAAATATCAGATGAGGTTACTCCTTGATGAATAAAACGGGAATCCTCGCCGATATTTTCTGAGAGATTAGTTAAAAATGCAATTACATCATGTTTTACCTCCTTTTCAATTTCATCTATCCTTTTCTCGTTGAACTTCGCTTTTTCTTTGATTACATTAAGCGATTTTGTTGGAACTTTTCCTAATTTGTTAAGTGCCTCACAAATTAAAATTTCAATTTTTAACCAAATTTTAAATTTATTTTTTGGTTCCCAAATTCCTGATATTTCTTTTCTTGAGTATCTAGGTATCATTTTTTATACGGTGGGAATGAGTAATTTTTTTTTGAAAGAGTAAAAATTTCGTAACCAGTTTTTGTGACTCCTATTGAATGTTCAAATTGAGCAGATAAAGATTTATCGCAGGTTACAGCAGTCCATCCATCACTTAGAATTTTAACTTTGTATCCACCAATATTTATCATCGGCTCGACTGTAAAAAACATACCTTCTTCTAGTTTAACACCTTCTCCTTTTTTGCCAAAATGAAGAATACTTGGTTGATCATGAAATACCTTACCAAGACCATGCCCACAAAAATCTCTCACAACTGAATAATTCTTTTTTTCTGCAAAGGATTGAATAGCATAGCCAATATCACCTGTTGTATTTCCTGGCTTAACTTGTTCTATTCCTCTCATCATTGCTTCAAAAGTGGTTTCAACAAGTTTTTGAGCTTTAATTTTAACATTTCCAACATAAAACATTCTACTTGTATCTCCATGCCAACCGTTAAGTTTTGGGGTAACATCAATATTTAATATATCTCCTTCCTCTAAGACCTTATCTCCAGGTATACCATGACACACAACGTGATTTACTGATGTACATATAGATTTTGGAAATCCTTTATAGTTTAGAGGTGCTGGAATTGCTCCTTTTTCAACTTGATAACTATGACAAATTTCATCTAGTTCTAATGTTGAAATTCCAGGTTTTATGTAGTCAGTAATGTAATCTAAACATCCAGCAGCTAAAGCACCTGCTTCTCTCATAGATTCAAATTCATGTTTATTGTGTATTTTGATGTTATTGGTCATAGAAAAAGATTAATGTATAGTAAAAAAGTTAAAACTAATAGAAAAAAAAATGAAATCAAACAGAAAAACTTTTGGCATTATAATTATTGGAAATGAAATTTTGTCAGGAAAAACATTAGATACCAACTCACATTTAATATGTACTGAACTTCACAATATTGGTATGATTTGTAAAGAAATAGTTACTATTCCTGATATTGAAAAAATAATTTCAGAAAAAGTAAATTTATTCAGACATAAGTTTGATTTTGTTTTTACAACTGGGGGAATTGGTCCAACTCATGATGATAAAACTTCCAATGCAATTACTAATGCTTTTGGTGATAAATTAGCTTTAAACAAAGATGCGAAAGAAAGACTAGAAAAACATTACTCAGATGATTTGTTGACAGATGCTAGATTAAAAATGGCTTATGTTCCTTCAAGGGCAAAATTAATTGATAACCCAGTTAGTATTGCTCCTGGTTTTTACATAGAAAATGTTTTTGTTTTTCCAGGAGTTCCAAAAATATTGGAGGTAATGCTAAAAGATGTATCGAAAAGATTTAAAAAAAACCACAAAAAATTTAAAAAAAAAATAATTACAACTACCTTATCAGAAGGAATAATTGGAGAATATCTTGCGGGAGTGCAAAGAAGGTTTACTAAACTTGAAATTGGAAGCTACCCATATTTTAAGAAGAATTCGTTTGGAGTTTCTTTAGTTATAACAGGGGAGAACTCCAAAGTAGTAAAAGAAGCTTGTGATTTATTGATTATTTATCTTAAGAAAAATAATGGAAATCCTAGGTTATTTTAGTTTCTCTTCCAATATTTTTTTTGTATGAAGAGCGGCTTCTTCCTTAACCATATCTGAAAGGTTCTCTTTTATCCAAAAACTCAATGAGTCTTCTAATATTTTTTCTAGTTTATTTTCAAAATTTTCTTTATTAGTTGTTTTGAAGGATAAACTTTGAGGTTTTTCTTGGCACTTTTTAAAATTAAGATCTCTCCAACTATTCTTTAAATAGGAATTATTTATGATTGGTTTAGCTTCCCTTGTTTCCATTGATTTATTATTGTTAAGTTGATTGTAATTAAGGTTTTTTAAAAAATTTTGTGGTTTAGATTGACTAACTTTATTTAATTCTATTACTTCTGATGTTCCTAACTTATCAAGTTTTTTCTCATTTTGAGCCTCTAAAATTAGTTCTTGAATAGAGTGAAGTATGTCTTCTATTTTTTTTTGATTGTTCATTAAAAAATATCCAATAATTATGTTAAAGTAATGTAATCGTTATATTAATTATATGTCAAATATTACATTCCAAATTATACCATTTGCGTTCATTTTTGTAGTAATCTTATTTTTTCTTGCCAAAAAAAAAAACATTAAAAAAGAAATTATTGTTCAAAAAGACATACCACTAAATGATTACGGAGAACATAAAGAATTTTTTGAAAATGCTGAAAAAAAGTTAGTTGCTTTAAGAGAACTTTATCGTCAGGAGTTAATAGATATTGACATTTATGTAAAAAAAACTGAATTAGTTGCTCAATCTATCTCTAAGCTGACTGGAAAAAACGTAAAAGAACTGGTTGAAACAAAAAATGATCATATTTACAAAAGGTTAAAAAGTGATATTAGTAAAAAAATAGAAAAAATACCTTCAAAAAAAAGTATCAGAGACCTCGATAAATTGATAAGTGATGTCGATAAAAGAATTGAAATGGGATTAAACTATGAACGATAATAAAAAAATTTTGGACCAAGTAAAAAACGCGGTATCATCTAAAAAAATAAACGAAAAAAAAGTGAAAAACACTGAAAAATTTAGTGAAAATTCCAATGAAACTAAAAAAATAATTGATAGTTGGATAGAAAATAATGCAGAAAAAATTACTAAAGAAATTATCAGCGAGCACATAAAAAAGCTTTTTAAATAAGTACTTTACATAGGAATTTTTTTTAGTAAGTTTTAAAAACATTTGTAAATTAATGGAAAAATATTCAAAGATTAATATTGCGAGCGTGCTGAAATTGGTAAACAGACAGGACTTAAAATCCTGCGGGTGGTAACACCCTTGTGGGTTCAAGTCCCACCGC
>MDTB01044061.1_pt1 | contig 22899 bp, 23 predicted proteins | sample 811161 | NCBI WGS metagenome assembly MDTB01 (sample SAMN05326650, study PRJNA326480) | marine metagenome | isolation source: seawater | place: Mediterranean Sea | collected 2009
AGTACCAGATCAAACCCTTAGTGACACCCATACGCAGTCTCGGGATCGCCAAGAACGGTGAAGTGCTCAATCTTTACTTTGAGGATCAGCTCCGAGAACTTGTACGGAATCGTCAACACGCTGAAAAGAAGAAGAAGAACCTGGCGGATGCATACAATACGTATGTCAACAATCAGATAGAAACGGCCGGAACAAGACCTGCCACCGCGGCACAGGGTACTGTCATGCCTCAGTTTGGTACTGAGTTCTTAGACCGAATCATGGATCTTACCGACGAAGGACAGGACCTCCAGTTCCGTCAGGATCTGACTAACCAACAGGTAAACCTTTCCAATCAGCTTTCAAATATAGAAACCGAGATCACCAGGATTTCCGAAATCATGGCTGCGCTGAAAAGCAGGTCTCCGGGAAAAGATGGAACGTTAAACAATTTCAACGAGGCGCCACTAAAGGAAGGACTACGGGAAATTGCCAGCAAACTAATAATCTATTTTGATGTGTCGACCAGAATCTACGAAACAGTCAGTGTCGAATCACTCGGGCTGGAATCCACAATGTTCCGTTTTGTGGATGCTGAGGTTTTCAACCGCACCGAGGGTGACGTCCTCAACATGAACAATCTGAAGCTCTTTACCATCACATTGTTCCTCACCCTTGTGACGGTCGTTCCACTCACTATGATCAGACAAGCTCTCAAGGAAGACGCGTCACCTACGGGGCATGCCCTCCCACCACATGTTGAAGATTGATGTAATCGATGAGAGGTGGTCGCCGAATCCGGAAACCGCCCTCTCTCCCGGTCTAGGGCGAACCTAATCCACCGCAATCCTCTCCTGATCTTCTAAACGGGGGGCTCGCCAATACCGCGAAACGCGATCAATTCATCAGCTGAATAATACCGTCCGTTCCCCTGTCGATAGATCACAGTTGCTTCGGCGCATTTCAGGCCTACGCCATCGGGCACTGCCGTGAGCGCCTCGGCGTCAGCATCGTTAATCTCAACGATGTTAGCAGCCTAAACGTCATACGCTGATACCGAATGTTTAAGCCCCAACAGCAGGGCCGCCACACAACCCAATACAAAGTTCTTCAGATTCATCACACTCTCCCTCGAGTAGTTCGTAGTTGATTGCTCAAAACAAGCGGGGAGAAGGTTAGTTCGTTGGCAGAGGCAGGTAGTGGGTCAAAGGGAACAAGGCACGCACATCATTGTAGTGTGGCGAGGGGGGCTATTCCCCTTCCAGTCCAAAGATCGGACGCACAGAACCCCATTCATGGCAGCTGGGACACTGCCACCGCAACGCCTTCCCATCAAAACCGCAGTCCTGGCAACGGTACGCCGGTTTATCAGCGACCAATGCTTCTGCAAAACTACGCAGGATCGACAGGTTTTCACGCGCGACACCGTCTGTATTGTCCATGTGTAGATCGATCAGTTGCGACAACCCTCGAATCGTCGGATTCCGTTTGAGATGATTCGCAATCAGGCGCGACATGCCGTGGTCACCCAGCACTTCGCGCTGCAACCTCGCGAGCTCCAACACAATTGAAATGGCCGGGACTGTTTCCAAACTTTCGGTCAGATGCTGCTGCAAATCCTCGACGGGCAGCGCACCTCTCTCATAGGCTTCCCGAAGATTAGACAACGAGGCCGGGACATGAACGGGATCTTGCTCGCGGATGCGCTCGAGCACTCGCGCGCATTCCTCATAGCGTTCCTGGGCCAGGTACAATTCACCGGCGACCAGGCTCGCCCGTGCATTGCTGTTGTCGTAACCCATCGCCGAAGTCACCTGCAAGTGAGCGTCTTCAAGCCCTCCCTTGGCTAGGCTTTGTTCCGCTAGTTCACAGTAGTAATGCGAAATTCGATGGTCGTACGCAACACCGTCATCACCGGTTGCCAGGTCTCGCGCGACCGAGATGGCTCGCAACCATTGTCGTTCACGTTCATGGATCTGTAGCAGCAGACTCAACGATTCTCTGCGCGCTTGATGGTCTTGTGACAACTTGAGCAGCAGATCTTCAGCGCGATCCAATAAACCTGCCAACAGAAAATCCTGAGCCAACTCCAGCTGCGTATGGCGAACAACACCAGCGTCAAGGTCTGGTCGCTTCAGAATGTTCTCATGAACTTCCACAGCTTTTTCCAGCTCACCTCGTCGACGCAGCAGGCCGGCCAGTGCAAAGTGGGTCTCCAACGTTCCCGGGCTGACTTCAAGCGATTCGATCAAGGACGACCCTGCAAGCTCCGGGCGATCATTGAGCAAATGATTCAGACTCTCGTAATACTGAACATCCGCCGCGCCACCGTCAGAGGCTGAGAAGCCCCGACGGCCAAGCCACCAGCCGCAACCGATCGCGACGACAAGCAAGATGTAGATGTGCCAGGATTCCATGTCAGGTTCATCCAAACGTGAATGCCTATGTGTCTCTGATTATCGACCAAAGGTTTCAATTCCGGCAGCGAAACCACTGGAGATAAAATGAAAATCATCCGCCAATAATGTGAACAGTCAGGCAGTGTGATCTTACACTGGCGATTGACGCGGTGATTTTGCCAACTTCTGGTCGTCCTGGGGGTTAACCTTGTTTGCCTGACGTGCCTGGTTTCGCAGGCCGATAGTCGTGATATATCCGAACATCGATGAGAGTAGCCAACCTGCCAGGAAAGCCCCTAGTAACCACCACGCAACGGGTAGTGCACCTGATTCCAAATCGAGAAATTTCAGCGTCACAGGATCGCTGTTGTCACTAGCAGCGACAAGCACGACGACGAATACAATCCCGGCAAAAAGTCTAAGCAACGACCGTTTGAATAGGCCCATATCCGGTCCTCAATGCTGCTGTGATGAAAATAGCGGGCTCAGAAACCCCTGTTGGAGGATGATTCAGATCCTTCTGAGTGGTCACCATTTGATGACGCCTCGGAAGAGACGTCAAAGGTCCGTTCCGCTTGCAGGCTCAAGTTGACTCTGTCGCGAAGTTCCTTCCCGGGCTTAAAGTGAGGGACGTATTTTCCCGCTAACTGAACCTTGTCTCCAGTCTTGGGATTTCGGCCCACTCTCGCTGCACGATGGTGCAGCGAGAATGATCCGAATCCTCTAATCTCGATACGATCACCTTCAGCCAGAGCATCTGCCATATGATCCAGCATCGTCTTAATGGCCAGCTCAACATCCTTCGCAGACAACTGTGTCTGTACCGTGGCGATACGCTCGATCAGTTCAGACTTGGTCACGTAACCATCCTAGTCGTCACTCTGATCCATCTGTTGCTTGATCAGATCACCCACAGTCGTCGGTTTCACATCGACATCGCGTTCACGATGCTCGCGAACAGCCTCTTGTTCATCCGCCATATCCTTAGCCTTGACTGAGACGCCCAGACTTCGAGTCTTACGATCGACACTGATGATCTTCACTTCAATGCTGTCACCCAGCGTCAGCGCATTCCTCGCATCTTCGACCCGATCCACGCTGATTTCTGATGCTCGCAGGACACCATCAACTTCCTCTGCGAGTTCAATCACCGCCTGTTTAGCGTCAACCTCACGAACGACACCGGTCACGATTGACCCACGATCATTGACGGCCACATAGTTGGCAAACGGATCTTCTTCCAGTTGCTTCAGGCCCAAGGAAATCCGCTCACGTTCAGCGTCGATGGACAGCACCATGGCTTCAATCTCATCACCTTTGGTGAACCGACGCACCGCCAGGTCTCCAGGCTCGTTCCATGAGATGTCAGACAGGTGTACCAATCCGTCGATGTTGCCATCAAGACCAATAAAGATACCGAAGTCGGTGATCGACTTGATGTAGCCACGAATGTTGTCACCCTTGCCATGCAACGTTGCGAATTCTTCCCACGGGTTACCCATGCATTGTTTGATACCCAGTGAAATACGACGACGTTCCTCATCGATATCGAGGACCATCACCTCAACCTCATCGCCGACCTGCACGACCTTAGACGGATGGATGTTGCGGTTGGTCCAGTCCATTTCGGACACGTGCACCAGCCCCTCGACGCCTTCTTCCAGTTCTGCAAAGCAACCATAATCAGTGAGGTTGGTGACCTTCGCCATGGTTCGGGTGTTCTCCGGATATCGACGTGTAATTTCGACCCAGGGATCCTCACCCAGCTGTTTGAGACCCAGGGAGACACGATTCCGCTCGCGGTCGAACTTCAGAACCTTGACATCAACCTCATCGCCCACTGCCACGATTTCACTCGGATGCTTGATTCGCTTCCACGCCATGTCTGTAATGTGCAGTAAGCCGTCAACTCCTCCCAGATCAACAAACGCACCGTAGTCGGTCAGGTTTTTCACAATACCTTTGATCTGTTGACCTTCCTGCAGGTTCTTCAACAGCGCTTCACGCTCAGCACTGTTTTCTTCTTCAAGGACGGCCCTTCTCGAAACCACGACGTTGTTTCGTTTCGGATCGAGCTTGATGACCTTGAATTCGAGTTCCTTGCCTTCCAGATGATCCGCATCACGTTGCGGTCGCACATCGACAAGTGATCCAGGCAAAAATGCACGAATATCGTGGATTTCAACCGTGAAGCCGCCTTTGACACGGCCGCTGATCGTACCTTTTATCACCTCTTGCGAGGTATGGACGTTCTCCAGCAATTGCCAGGTTTCGGCTCGTTTGGCTTTCTCCCTGGATAGCCGGGTCTCACCCCAGCCATCATCGACTGCATCCATCGCCACCTGCACGGTGTCGCCAATGGAAACGTCTATTTCACCTTTTTCGTTGACAAACTGGGCTCTTGGTATGATGCCCTCTGTTTTCAATCCCGCGTGGACTGTCACCCAGTCGCTGTCGATATCTACCACGGTGCCGGATACGATAGATCCGACTTTCATGTTGAGGTCTTTCAGGCTCTCTTCGAAAAGCTCTGCAAAACTCTCGGTTACTGCTTCACTCATTAAGTCATCTCTCCTGATACACAGAACCATCTTCAACAAATAATGTTCGATGTACCGATCTTTCTCTGCCCTCCAGATCCTCTTCCCGCGCAATTCGCAAACACATTCGCAAATGGGTGCAGCAGAGAACAAACATAGGCAGGCCTATTGATTAATGCAGAAAGGTCCTGATCGCTCAAGCATTCACCTAACTGCGGTTTACCTTCTCCCAGAAGCGAGACAGTGCCGAAATCGGCCTATGCCTGGACTATAGTCGTTTATGCGCCAGCACCAGTACCGCGTCGACGACATCGGCAATCGACATGTCGGTGCTATCTATCGCAACAGCGTCCGACGCAGGTCGGAGCGGAGCAACCTCACGGCTACGATCACGCTCATCCCGGTCCTGAATGCTTCGCAAGAGGGCAGCCAAATTAACACTAAGACCCTTATGTTTCAACTGCTTATGGCGCCTTTCAGCCCTCGCCTCCGCGCTCGCGGTCAGGAAAATCTTAACTGGCGCATCCGGGAACACCACGGTCCCCATGTCTCTGCCATCCGCCACCAGACCAGGATCGCGCCGGAAACTGAGCTGCAAATCCTGTAACGCGGCCCTGACAGAAGCCATGGGCGCCACCCGAGACGCATGGACGCCCGCCTCGTCGGTCCGGATCTCAGCGCTAACATTCGTGCCGTCTAGAAAAACATCAAGCGGGTCATCTAAACGTTTGGATCCTGCAAACCGTATTTCCAGCGAAGGGACAAGCTCTGCGACAGAACTTTCGTCATCGAGGTCCAGACCTTGTTGAGCTGCCGCAAGCCCCACGAGCCTGTACAGGGCGCCGCTGTCCAGGATGTGGAAGCCGAGCGCCCTAGCTGTCCGGTACGTAATGGTGCCTTTGCCTGAGCCACTGGGTCCGTCAATGGTAATAACAGGTATCGGATCGGACGTTTCCATGGTCAGCTATCCGACTGCAATGATGAGAAGTAATCTCTGGCTTGCTTCGCGCGTTGAAACAAAGCCTTCATCGCCGCGCGGTCAGCACCCGCAACAAGTTCACGTATTCTCGAAAGATCACCACTGAAGCGATCCAGATTCTCCAAGACCTGAGCTTGATTACTTATGAAGATATCTGCCCACATGTCAGGGTCGGACGCAGCAATCCGAGAAAAATCGCGAAACCCTCCTGCTGCATACTCGAAGACCTCTAGACTGTCGCCCTGTCGGGACAGCATATCGACGAGCGCATACGCAAGCAGATGCGGCAGGTGACTGGTCTGCGCGAGCACACTGTCATGATGTTGCACGCTCATGGATGTGATGGTCGCACCAAGCCCTTCCCAAAGATATTTGACGGTCGACAATGCACGATTATCCACGTTGCTGCCGGGTGTCAGGATGACTCGATGACCTGTGAACAAATCCCCGTTGGCGGCTTGCACGCCGTGCCGTTCGGACCCTGCAATCGGATGCCCAGGAATCAGCCAGGCGGGTACTTCACCATAAAGAGTGATCGCGGCATCGACAAGCACCTGTTTGACACTGCCAACATCAGTGACCACCACGTCGGTCTGCGCAGATGTCAGATGTAGTGCTGCCAACACATCAATAAGGGAAAGTACCGGTACAGCAAGAACCACAAGATCCGCACGATGGTCTTGTACCTTATCCAGCGGTGCGTCAACGAAGCCTGCATCGATAGCATAAGCGACTTCATCAGGCCGTTGGTCATAGGCGACAATCTCGCTAGCCTGCGCCCTGGTGCGGAGACCACGAGCGATGGAGCCTCCCATCAATCCCAGTCCGATGATAGCAACGCGACCAAGACCTTCAGAACGCGTCACGGAGACAGGACCGGTGACATGGCTTCAACAAATCGTTCATTCTCTGAAGGTAGACCTACCGTGACGCGCAGATGATTGGGTAGCCCATAGACGCCAACGGGCCTCACAATGACGCCTTGATGCAAAAACGCATCGTAAATGGGTGCGGCATCACGACCCATATCAATCGTCAGAAAATTACCAGCCGATGGGATATAACCAAGTCCTCTCTCTTTACATGCGTTCATCAGAACATTAAGCCCATCAGTGTTCATGGAAACCGCCTTCTCAACATGCGCCTGGTCATCCAGGGCGATCTCCGCCGCCAAAAGGGAAAAACTGTTGACGTTGAAAGGTTGGCGCACCCGATTCATCAGGTCTGCAATCTCGGGTTGCGACACAGCGAACCCGACACGCAATCCGGCGAGCCCGTACGCTTTTGAAAAAGTACGTGTCACCACCAGGTTCGGATACCGGTTTAGGAGCGCGATGCCATCTGGGTAGTCCCGGTGTCGCATGTATTCGAAGTAGGCCTCATCCAGCACCACAATGATATTATCGGGAACCTGATCCAGAAATCCGGTGACCGTTGATTGATCGAGCCACGTCCCAGTCGGATTGTTGGGGTTGGCAATAAAAATCATACGGGTTTTATCAGTGATCGCAGCGAGTGTTGCGTATAAATCCTGCCCGTAGTCAGTCGCAGGAACAACGGTCAGACCCGCACCAATCGATCGTGCCGCCAGTGGATACACGACAAAACAGTGCTCAGAGACAATCGCCTCGTTCCCGGCGTTCAGATACACCCTTGCGATGAGTTCCAGCACATCATTGGAACCGTTGCCGAGTGTTAGCTGATCCTCCTTGACCCCCAGGAAAGACGCCAGTTTCTTCTTCAACCGGAACCCGCTGCCATCAGGATAACGCGCCAAGCCGGCGATCGCGGCTGGTAGTCCCTCTAAAACGCTGGGACTGGGTCCCATCGGGTTTTCATTACTGGCAAGTTTAACAATATTTCTCAGCCCAAGCTCTCGTTCCAGCTCCTCTTCGGGCTTGCCCGGTTGATAAGGCTGCAATCTCTGAATGCTGGGTGTAGCAAGTGCAATATAATCACAGGCCATAGTATCTGCTCCGAATCTGCGACGTCGTATCTTCGTTAGTGGTGTTTTTGCGAGTTGTCTTTCTGCTATGTCTTCCGAGCACTATTCCGGTTGAATCGCCCTCGGGTAGGACCCCAGAAGTCGAATATCGAGAGCGTCTCGATCAATCTCCGAAAGTACCGCACGAATCCTATCGTCTTCACGGTGTCCCTCAAAATCAATGAAGAACACATAGGACCACACGCCAGTGCGTGACGGGCGGGTCTCTATGGCTGTCAGTGAGACATTGTGGCGATGGAATGGCTCCAGCAGCTTATACAGGGCGCCCGGCTGATTGTGTGTCGATACCATGATTGATGTCTTATCGTTCCCACTGGGTCCAATGTCCTCTCGACCGACTACAATAAAGCGGGTTGTATTGTCAGACAGATCCTCTATTTTTCGCGACAGAATTTGGAGCCCATAGAGTTCCGCGGCAATCTCTCCCGCAATAGCCGCCGCCGTGGGATCTTCAGCTGCCTGTCTCGCTGCTTCGGAGTTACTGCTCGTTGTGATTTGCGGCAAATCAGGGTAGTGACCATCCAACCACCGTCGACACTGCCCAAAACTCTGTTGATGAGAGTAGATACGCGTCAACCCCTCTAGGTCGGCATCTGGTTGAGCCATCAGGCACTGATGCACACGAATCGAAACCTCACCAACAATGTACAGCTGGTTGTCGAGGAAATTATCGAGCGTATGGCTGATCACACCTTCGGTCGAGTTCTCAACCGGTACGACGCCGTAATTACACGTCTCCGTCGCTACTTCACGGAATACATCACCCACCGTCACCATCGGGGAGCCTATGACTGCGTGACCAAACTGCTTCAGCGTTGCCATCTGAGTAAAGGTCCCCTCAGGACCCAGGTACGCAACTTTGAGGGGTTCTTCAAGCGCAAGACATGCAGACATGATCTGCCTGTAAACCTGCACCACTTTTTCATCACTCAGTGGTCCGGGATTAAGCGCCGCAATATTTCGAAGCACCTGTGCTTCACGTTCTGGGCGATAGAAGATGGGGGGAGCCTCCCCCGCTTCCTTCTGCTTTACGGCCGCAACTTCCAGTGCGCAACCCGCGCGCTCGTTGAGCAACGCAAGGATATCGCGATCAATCTTGTCAATACGTTCCCTAAGTGAGGAGAGATCCGCCTCGGTATTGGGGATGGGATTGTCATCAGCCACCGTAGCAAAGCTTCTTCACGATGTGGACGTACCGTCCGATGGATCGTTCGGTCCGTCAGAGGATTCTGTAGCTTCTGCAGATGTTTCATCGATTAGATCGTCGTCCGGTTCCTGCACGCGACCAATACCAACCAGCTTTTCATCTGACGCAAGGTTGATCAGTCGAACACCCTGGGTATTACGTCCTTGCTGCGAGACTTCTTCTGTTCGTATCCGCACTAATGTGCCCCGGTCACTGATCAACATGGCCTCGTCACCCTCATGCACCTGGATCGCCGATACAACCTCTCCGTTACGATCGCCGAGTTTCATGCCAATCATTCCCTGACCTCCGCGACCAATCACCGAGAAGTCGCTGATCTGACTCCGTTTACCATAACCACGATCACTGGCAATCAAGACTTCAGCATCTTCGTCGGGAATGATCAGGGAAATCACCTGCTCAGAAGGGCGTAATTTGATACCCCGCACACCACGCGCTGTGCGACCCATCGCACGAACATCCGACTCTTTGAAACGAATCACCTTGCCACCACTACCAAACAACATCACATCGCTGGCACCGTGCGTAATGGCAACGCCTACCAGTGGATTGCCAGGTTCCAGTTCGATCGCAATCAGTCCGGACGATCTGGGTCTCGCGAAGTCCGTCAATGGCGTCTTCTTGACAGTCCCATTCCCGGTCGCCATGAAGATGAACTTCCCTTCATCGTAGGTCTTGACCGGCAACATCGCATTGATCCGTTCATCTGCTTCCAACGGCAGAATATTGATCATGGGTCTGCCGCGAGAAGCACGACTGGCCGCTGGAATCTCAAAGACACTGAGCCAGTAGACTTTGCCACGATTCGTGAAGCACAGGATCGTATCGTGACTGTTCGCAACCAGCAGTCGTTCAATGAAATCCTCTTCCTTCACGGAACTTGCTGAACGCCCACGACCGCCTCTACGCTGAGCTTCATAATCCGCAATAGGTTGGGTTTTCGCGTAACCCTGATTGGACAAAGTCACGACCATTTCCTGTTCTGGAATCAGGTCTGCAGCCGTCAGATCCTCCTGAGTGCTGACAATTTCAGTCCGTCTCTCATCACCATATTCTTCTTTGATGGCTTCAAGTTCTTCACGAATGAGACTCTGTAGCACGTCCGGTTCTTCCAGAATCTCGACCAGTCCCTGGATCTCGGTAATAATCTCGTCGTATTCAGAGATCAGCTTGTCCTGCTCTAGATTTGTCAAGCGATTGAGTTGCATTTGCAGAATCGCCTGAGCCTGCTCCGGCGACAGACGGTAGCCATCATCTTTCAGACCGTACTCATCAGGCAGATCCTCGGGTCTGGCAGCGTCTGTACCCGCGCGTTCCAGCATCCTCACGACGTTTTTGGATTGCCACACGGTGGTCATGAGTTTCTCACGGGCTTCTGCGGTATCCGACGACGCCTTGATCATCTCAATGACTGGATCGATGTTCTCGAGTGCGATGGCATACCCTTCACGAATATGGCCTTGATTTCGCGCCCTCTTCAGCAGGAACACGGTGCGACGAATCACCACCTCACGGCGATGTTGCAGAAACGCCTCAATCAATTCCTTAAGATTCAGTACTTTCGGCTGGCCATCGACCAGGCCCACCATATTGATGCCGAACACCGACTGGAGCTGGGTCTGTGCGTAGAGATTATTCAGTACGACCTCGCCGAGTTCGCCTCGACGCAGTTCAATCACGATGCGCGTATCAGCCGAAGATTCATCTCGCAGTTCGGTGATGCCTTCGACCTTTTTCTCTTTGACCAGCTCCGCGATGCGTTCAATCAGCCGGGCACGGTTCAGTTGATACGGTATCTCCGTCACGATGATAGTGTCTTTACGGGTCTTCTCATCCGTCTCGATCTCGCAACGTGCTCGAATCAGGATCCGGCCTCGACCCGTACGGTAGGCTGATACGATGCCCGCACGACCATTAACGATAGCGCCGGTTGGAAAGTCTGGTCCTTGGATGTGCGCCATCAAACCATCAACATCGATGTTAGGGCTTTCCAGCGTCGCAAGACACGCATCGATGACTTCGGTCATGTTGTGTGGCGGAATGTTTGTGGCCATACCCACTGCGATGCCGTTGGAACCATTGACCAACAGTTGGGGTATGCGGGTGGGGAACACCTCTGGCATTTGGAGCGAATAATCGTAATTGTCGACGTAGTTGACGGTTTCCTTGTCCAGATCAGACATCAGCTCACGCGCAATGCGCTGCATACGAACTTCCGTATAGCGTTGATGAGCGGCACCATCGCCATCAAGAGAGCCAAAGTTGCCCTGTCCCTCAACCAGGGGATAACGCATTGAAAACGGTTGGGCCATGCGAACAATGGTCTCGTAGGCAGCAGAGTCACCGTGCGGGTGATAGCGCCCGATCACATCACCGACAATGCGCGCGGACTTAATCGTCGGTCTGTCGAACGTGTTGTTTGCTTCGTACATCGCGAAAAGACATCGCCGATGGACAGGTTTCAGACCATCGCGAACATCAGGCAGGGCACGCCCGACAATCACACTCATCGCATAATCGAGGTAGGACTGCTTAAGCTCCTCCTCGATATTTACAGCGGAAATATCGCCTTCAAATTCAGACATTTAGTGGGGATTCAGCTACAGCAGCGGCTTCGTGCATCAGACTAAGACTATACCATGATGCACCGTCCCGGATCACGCTCAAATCAAGTAAAAAGCCGGAATTCTGAAACCGCTCTCGATGTGAAACGTATGGGCAAACGACCGATTTCAGTATACTGGCTCGCTATGGCTACACCGACCTCAGGACCCTCTCGCAGTATGACCTCTGAACATCGTCAGAACCTGGTTGTTGAAGCATCCTGGGTCATCCCCGTCGAGCCCGAAGGCGCAGTCCTCCAAAACCATGCGGTCGCCATCAGTGAGGATGGGACCATCGCTGGCGTCTTCCCAAACGCAAACCAACCATTGGATTTCTCCGATTGGGAACACCTTTATCTGCCAGACCAGCTACTGCTCCCCGGTCTGGTCAATGCCCATGGCCATGCCGCGATGACTCTGCTCAGGGGATTCGCGGACGACTTACCACTGGACACCTGGCTCAAAGAGCATATCTGGCCCGCAGAAGCGACATTCGTTGATCCTGACTTTGTCGCAGACGGAACGACGCTCGCCATTGCCGAAATGTTGAGTTCCGGGACCACGTGCATGGTCGACTCTTACTTTTTTCCCGATACGGTCGCCAGTACCTGTCTTGAAACGGGTATTCGTGCGCAGATTTCGCTACCGGTCATAAAGTTTCCAAATGCCTGGGCGGCCAATGAAGCCGAACATATCACCAAAGCACTCAAGGTCTTCGACCAGTTCAAAAGCGATCGACACAGAGATGCGGGGATCACGATGGCCTTTGCCCCCCATGCGCCTTATACCGTCACTGACAATGCATTCCAGAAAATACTGATGTATAGCGAACAACTGGACATCCCCATACATCTCCACTTGCACGAGACGGAATCTGAGGTCATCGACGCTGTGCGCGAGAACAACCAAAGGCCGTTTGCACGGCTCTCAGCCATGGGATTTCTGTCACCCGGACTACAGACCGTGCACATGACCGAGCTGGTCGCAGAGGAGATGGATCAGATGGCGGCAGCCGGTGTTCATGTGGCACACTGCCCCCAGTCAAACCTCAAACTCGCGAGCGGATTCTGTCCTGTCGCTGATCTGATCGAGCGCGGCATCAACGTCGCCATTGGAACCGACAGTGCCGCGAGCAACAACAACCTTGATATGGTTGAGGAAACCTGCACAGCCGCCCTGATGGCAAAGGCTGTCGGAAAGGACGCAAGTGCCATCAATGCTCATCAGGCTATTCGTATGGCGACTTTGAACGGTGCAAGAATGTTGGGTATTGATGATCAGATCGGCACACTGGTGACCGGTAAAAGAGCAGATATCATCGCAGTTGACTTTACTGGCGTCCGTCGAAAACCAGTTCATGATCCTGCCTCGCAGTTTGTCTATGCATCAAACGGAAACGATGTCAGTCACACCTGGGTCAGCGGTAAATTACTCTACCAACATGGACAACTGTCAACCATCGACGAACAGCGCTTGGATAAACGCATCGACAGCTGGCGTGAGAAGCTACAATCGTGAGCAGAGAGACCGACCCGCTATTAGAAGCCAATGTAGATCAGGCCGAACTGGACAAATTCCAGAGCCTCGCCAAGCGATGGTGGGACCCGAATAGTGAATTCAAACCCCTCCACGATATCAATCCTCTACGCATTCGTTACATTTCAGAGCGATGTCAACTCCCAGAAGCTTCGGTGCTCGATGTCGGATGCGGAGGCGGGATTCTTACAGAAGCACTAGCAACGGCTGGTGCCCAAGTGACCGGAATTGATCTTGCTGACAAGCCATTGTCCGTTGCGAGACTTCATCTCCATGAATCAGGACTCACAGAACAGATCGACTATCGACAGATTAGTGCTGAGTCTCTCGCTACAGAATGTCCTGCCTCCTACGACGTCATTACCTGTCTTGAAATGCTCGAACACGTGCCAGACCCTGCTTCGACCATCCAAGCATTGTCGAAGCTTATTAAGCCTGGGGGACAGATTTTTCTTTCAACCATCAATAGGAATCCGAAATCCTGGTTACTCATGGTTGTCGGTGCAGAATACGTCCTGAACATGCTGCCGCGTGGAACCCATGACTATGCAAAGTTCATCAAGCCTTCTGAATTGTCAGGTATGTTGAGGAGCGCATCACTGTCCGTCAGCGACATCACCGGAATGACCTACAATCCTGTCTCCCGGCGATATCGCCTGGGCCAGGACATCGACGTTAACTACGTGGTGCACGCACAAGCACCGCAATGAAACAAACCCGTTCATTCTACTCGCTGGCCTCGACATCCTGGGATTGCTAATCATCTTCAATACCAATCACTGGTTGATCACGGGCGAATTCTCTTCAGTATTACTCGTGAGCTGGAAGCTCATCCTATAGTGGCGCCTGTCATGATCGTTCTGTCAACGCTGATCCTCATCACCGAGTGCCCGCACATGCTCTATCGCCAGTTAAGAACCGGCGAAAATGTTACGCCTTTATGGGTCAACAAATTCCGCACAATAGTCAATGATGCAGAATCGGAAAGTTCCCGTTTAGCCGAGAAGGACGACCCTCATGTCACTCGATTCGGTAACACGATGCGCAAATTCCGACTCTGCGAGCTGTCACAGTTCTGGGACGTCCTGATCAGTGAAATGAGCTTTATCGGTCCTCGCCCCGAAAGACCCGACTTTATTGAAGCTATCTCCGAGGAAAACCCCTACTACAATCTACGTCATATCGTGAACTCGAGGCTCACCGGCTGGGCCCAGATCATGTATGGTTACGGAAGTTCCTCGGACGACGCCGTGACCAAACTACAGTACGACCTTTTATACATTAAGAACCAATCATGATTGTTCGATGTATCCATTCTGGTCAGGTCCGTCAAAGAGATTCTGTTGGGTAACGGCGAATAGAAAGTGGTTGATTCAAAGGCTCAGGATTTCGCTGATCGTATCATCATGGTGACAGGAGCCGGTGATGGGATCGGCAGGGTCACCGCACATACGCTTGCGGCACACGGTGCCACGGTCATCCTGCTCGGTCGTACGGTAAGCAAACTGGAGTCTCTATACGACGAGATCCATTCTAGTGATGCACCAGAACCCGGCATCGTGCCGATGGATCTAATGAACACCAGTGAAGATAAGATCAACGAGATGGCCAACGCCATCGGCGAGCAGTACGGCCGGCTCGATGGCATCCTGCACAACGCGAGCATCCTCGGTACCCGTCTTCCGTTTGCTAACAGCGATCTGAATGAATGGCGAGAAGTGATGCAGGTGAACTTTATGGCGCCAGTGATGCTGACCCGGCTTCTTCTGCCATTGGTTGAGCGATCAAACGATGCATCTATTGTGTTTACCAGCTCCAGTGTCGGTAACAAACCACGTGCGTATTGGAGTGCCTATGCGGTATCCAAGTACGCGCTTGAAGGATTGGCTCTGTTACTGGCCGACGAACTCGAGAACACGAGTGCGATTCGTATCAACATCGTAAACCCGGCGGCAACACGAACCGCGATGCGAGCAGCCGCTTATCCCGCAGAGGACCCTATGACGGTCAAGACTGCTGAAGAGCTCATGCCACTCTATCTCTACCTCCTAGGTAACCGGCATGGGGGAGAACATGGCGAACTGTTTGATCCACGCACGTGGGAACCACCCAAACGCTGACAACATTTTACGCTGTTGCCCTAAAGCCCGTACTTAGCGACTGAGGCCCGACACTCTCGCTTAACAGACAGTGTTTCGCCGCCAACATTTATGCTTTCAACGCGGACCTTGAGGATCCTAAGCTCCGGCATCGGCTGATCTCCGCAGCACATGCATTGTCAGTCTAAAGCCCAACAAGACGGATATGCACCGACATAGAAGCACTCACATCCATCAACTCTGTAATGAGCTCACAGTGCTGCTCGCAACTCATCAGACAACAATCACGCGCCATGCGATGGCTACACGGAAACGAGGCCATCCGCGTGTTGACTGACGCGACCCGACTAAGCGTTCACCAGGGCATCGAAAAGAATCAACCAAGGCATGAACTGCATGCGATAACACTGCCCGTTCTACATCGAGGGGTGACCTCGACCGCAGCAGAGTGGCCTTTTTCATCGATCCTGTTTTCTGCCCTTGGACGACGTTCTGCTGTGCGACTTTTTGCTATCGTGCGACTTCCCGCTGTCAGCCGACTTCTCGCTATCGGGCTTCGCCAGCGTATAAACAGTGTCGAGGTCCTTACCAGTCAATTCAATCCACTGTCCCGCACGTATCTTCGAGGGGATGAACAACGTGCCAAATCGTACTCGTTTCAGTCGGCTGACACTCAGATCCTGCGATTCCCAAAGACGCCGAACCTCTCGGTTACGACCTTCCAGGAGCACGACATAGAACCATTGGTTCGCGCCACTCCGTACATCATCATCACGACCAGGTTGGATATCCGTAAATCTTGCGAATCCATCCTCCAACAGCACCCCTTCACGCAGCCGCTCAATAACCTCATCTGTGACCTCGCCGTTCACCCTGACGGCGTATTCCCGATCGATATTGGCCGATGGGTGCATCAGTCTGTTCGCCAGCGCGCCATCGGTGGTAAAGAGCAACAGTCCACTCGTATTGAAGTCGAGGCGCCCAACCGCAATCCAACGCTGCTGACTGAGCTTCGGTAAACGTCGAAAAACATTCGGCCGTCCTTCGGGATCATCCCGACTGCAGATCTCGCCCGTGGGTTTGTTATAGAGAATGACCCGATGCTTCCGTTGATGACGGCGAACCGGTTCCCCGTCGACCCGGAGCCGGTCATCTTCGCTAACCCGATCACCCAAAGTTGCAACCTGACCATTCACGCGAACACGGCCATCTTTGATCCACTGTTCCAGAGATCTCCGACTGCCCAGACCAAGGTTCGCAAGGACCTTGTGTAATTTCTCGGATCCAGAAGCCTCCGCGGATGCAGTACCCTGACCTTTTGATCGTCTTCTGGGCCGCTGAGCTTTGCGCGAATCAGCCACGCGGAGTCCGCACCTCATTCGTATCGCCCTCGTCCGAGTCACCATCGTCCTGGTCAATATCAGGACCACGCGACGTGTCTCCAGACGTTCTCGCCGCGTCCAGCGTCATTGAACCATCCAGCTCCTCATCGACCGCGGATTCTTCTCCGGGGGCTACAGGGCCAGAAACATCGCTCTTGTCATTCTCGCCACTCTCCGCAACCCCACCTTCCGGTGATGCGTTCTGTGTGACCTCCGACTGGACAGTATCCACTTCCCAACCCACATCTTCCGCGTCAAGATAATCGTCCTGCGTCTCGTCAGGTCGTTCATAGAGCCGTCTGATATTGTCCTGGATCTGGTTGACGCGATCCGTCACTTCATCGAGATCCACACTATCGATGGATCTTGACTCTTCTCCATCTGTTTCATAGCGAGTCTGGGACAGATCCTCGCCATCACCAAGACTTTCGCCGAGATCGTCACCGCGACTTTCACCACCCTCGTTTTCTTCGCCTTCCATTTGCTTTCGATCAGAGACAGCCAGAGTGCGAGGTGGCATCAACTCTTCCTCGAGATCGAGTTGCTGATTGACCGCGTCAAGGTCACGAATCTCGGTTAGTGTCGGCAGTTCGTCCAAACTGGTGAGATTGAAATAGTCCAGGAACTCACGCGTCGTGGCGAACAGCGAGGGCTTTCCAGGAACATCCCGTTGCCCCACAACACGTATCCACTCACGATCCAGCAACGTCCGGATAATGTTGGTGCTGACGGCAACCCCTCTAATCTCCTCGATATCACCTCGGGTAATGGGCTGTTTGTAGGCGATCAGCGCTAACGTTTCCAGCAGTGCACGTGTGTACCGGGGGGGACGCTCTTCCCAGAGCTTACCGACCCACTCACCAAGTTCAGTACGCACCTGAAAGCGATACCCTGTGGCCACCTTCTTAAGTTCAAAACCTCGTTCGGCACAATCCTCAGCAATTTCGCTCAGGACCTCTCGTACATCACTTCGCGCTGGGACGCCTACTCCTTCCGAATCTACGTCACCACCTTCGAGCAGAGACATGATGCGATCAACACTCAAAGGTGTATCCGCAGCCAAAATCGCGCCCTCGATGATCTGTTTGAGCAAACTACGCTGCACTGTTTCAGGTTCCCCCTGCCACTTCGTTAGATGTCTTCATCGTCGTCAAATGCCAAAGGCGCTCCATTGCGCGCTTTAACATGAATCGGCGCAAAGGCTTCTGTCTGCACAATACTGAGCAGAGATTCCTTGATCAGTTCCATGACGGCTATGAATGTGACGATTACTCCCGCACGCCCTTCCTCTGGTGTAAACAATTCGATAAAGGGTAAAAACTCATCGTCGTTATCGTTGATTCTCACCAGAATATTGGACATACGCTCTCGTGTTGAGAGCGGCTCGAGCGCAATACGGTGGCTGGAGAACTGTTCGGCACGTTTCAGTACGCGAGAAAGGACGATGAGCATCTCCTGCATCTGTATATCAGGCAAAGGCTGTTTTTTTTCTACTTCCGGCGCCTCCGCAGAGGCAACCCACAAATCACGATTGACCCGCTGCAGGTCATCGATATCCAGCGCCGCCTGCTTAAATCGTTCGTAATCCTGTAGTTTTCGAATCAGCTCCGCCCGCGGGTCATCCTCATCCTGCTCATCTTCATTCTTTCGGGGTAACAATACCCTGGATTTTATCTCTGCCAGCATCGCGGCCATCACGAGGTATTCGGCGGCCAACTCGATCTGGAGTTCCTTCATCAGTTCGATGTACTCCATGTATTGCCGGGTGATCTCGGCAACCTGAATATCCAGCACATCGAGGTTCTGACGCCGGATCAGATACAATAATAAGTCGAGCGGGCCTTCAAAAGCCTCCAGGAATACTTCGAGCGCCTGTGGCGGGATGTACAGGTCCAGCGGAAGCTGGGTCATCGGCCGACCTTCGACAACAGCGAAGCGCATCTCCTGCTGTCCTGGCGGAGGTTCAGGAGGGTCTGATGGCGGATCTTGGGGCGTTTCGCTCAAGCGTGGATACTCGTCTGAATTGTCTTCTCTGGTGGTCAATCGGCTCTGGCTGTCACGGGATTTCGGTCACTCTTTGACCGTACGCACTCAGTTATAGTCAAGGCCCATCGCATTGCGCACGTCCTCGAGCGTGTCACGCGCGATCATTCGGGCCGTTTCACACCCTTCTGCAACAATCGAACGGACAAGATCCGGATTTTCTTCATACTGCAATGCACGCTCGCGCATCGGTTGCTGTTCTTCCAGGACGGCATCAATCAGTGGCTTTTTACAGTCCAGGCAGCCAATGCCCGCCGAGGTACATCCTTCGCGTACCCATTGCTTGCGATCGTCGTCAGAGTAGACCTCATGCAGCTGGAACACGGGACACTTGTCCGGGTCACCCGGGTCCGTACGACGGACACGCGCCGGATCGGTAGTCATTGTGCGTATCTTTTTGTCCACACTGTCCGTGTCTTCCCGCAGCATGATCTGATTTCCATAGGACTTGGACATCTTCTGACCATCAATGCCCGGCATCACCGATGCCTCCGTCAGCATATGGTCGGGTTCCGGCAGGATGACCTTCCCGCCACCTTCTAGGTAACCGTATAAACGATCCCTATCACCCATGGACAGATTCTGTTGTTCCTGAAGTAGCGCGCGCGCATTCTCAAGTGATTCTTGATTGCCTTGCTCAAGGAACAGTTTTCTGAAACCGCGATAGCGCTTTGCACCCTTGCGACCAAGTTTACGTATGGCATCCTCAGCGAGTTCTTCGAAGCCGGGTTCCCGTCCGTACAGATGGTTAAATCGGCGCGCAATCTCCCTTGTCAGTTCCACATGCGGTACCTGATCAGCACCCACAGGAACGCGTCCGGCCTTGTAGATCAGGATGTCGGAGCTCTGGAGAACGGGGTACCCCAGGAAACCGTAGTTGGTCAGATCACGCTCATTGCCCAGCCGCTGTACCTGATCCTTGTAAGTCGGAACCCGTTCCAGCCATGGTAACGGCGTGATCATCGAAAGCAGCAGGTGTAACTCTGCGTGTTCAGGAACCCTCGACTGGATAAAGAGCGTCGCAGACCCCGGGTTGACGCCCGCTGCCAACCAGTCGATCACCATGCCCCAGACGTTGTCCTCGATGACGCGCGGGTCCTCGAAATGCGTAGTCAGCGCATGCCAGTCCGCAACAAAGAACATGCATTCGTATTCGTGTTGCAGGCGGACCCAGTTCTTGAGCACGCCATGGTAGTGACCCAGATGCAAACGACCTGTAGGTCTCATACCAGAAAGTACACGGTTTTGTGCTTCTAACATGAGAGGTTCAACGCCGTGGTCGGATGTTCGCCGCCAGAAGGCGTCGGTTAACGGTGTGTCGCGTCGACAATGTCCCGATGCCCGGAGGTAGCCAGTGTCTCTTCATTATACCCAACGCAACCCCAAGAACGCGACCGCGGTCAGGATTGGAACAACTCAACGGCACCTATCCCTTCACGCAGCACAACCGGAACATCACTTTCCAAATCCACAACCGTGGTTGACTCCAAGCCACAAAAGCCGCCATCAATCACCAGATCGACTTGCTGCTCCAGTTCGTCGCGGATGTCCAGTGGGTCGGTCATGGGGTATTCCTCATCTGGAAGAATGAGCGTAGAACTCATGATCGGTTCACCCAGTTCGGCGAACAAGGCGCGGCATATCTCGTTGTCGGGAACACGCAGTCCAATGACCTTCCGCCTGGCATCCACCAGCCTTCTGGGCACTTCGCGAGTCGCCGGTAAAACAAAGGTATAAGCCCCTGGCGTGGTCGCTTTGAGCATCCTGTAAGCGGTATTGGACACTTTCGCATAGATACCAAGATCTGAAAGTTCTCCGCACACGAGAGAAAAATGATGGTCCACATCTAATCGACGAATCTGTCGGATCCGCTGCAACGCCTGCTTATCACTCATGCGGCACCCCAGTGCATACGCGGAATCCGTCGGATACGCGATCACCCCACCCTCATTGAGAATTCCGACGGCCTGTCTCACCAATCGTACCTGCGGGTTGTCCGGGTGTATTCGGAAGAACTGGCTCATCGAATCCTGAATCTGGCGCGCAATGCGCGGACGACTATAGCACCGATGCTACCGATCGCCGCAGCAACTTAACTGGATGGAGTCGCCCGCAAACCAGACCAACGACAGGGTATCACCCGATGAAATCACGCAGAAGAACATTTATGATCGATGTTGGTTTGAGGCACAAAGCTGACCACCCCAACACGATACATCAGGATAAGCGAAACGCCAGCCCGTGAAACAGATTATCGAGTTCATACCCATCGCCCTGTTTGTCGGCGTCTATTTCGCAACGGACGACGTGTTCCTGGCAACCATCGTATTGATGGCAGGCATATGCGTGCAGGTCGGCTACGAATACGGCATGACCAAAGAGGTCTCAAAACAGACCCAAGTGATTTTCTGGGTTGCCATCGTATTGGGTGGCGCAACGATTTTCTTTCGCAATGAGCAATTTCTGTTCTGGAAACCCACGGTGGTGAACTGGCTGTTTTGCCTGGTGCTGGTCGTGACACATTTCTTCAGTCGCGAGAATCTATTGAAACGTATTCTCGGATCACAGCTGACGCTTCCGGATCACGTCTGGGTCACACTGTCATTTGGCTGGGCGGTCGCTTTTTTTATACAAGGCACGCTCAATCTCATCGTGGCCTACAACTTCTCCCTTGATTTCTGGGTCACCTATAAGCTCGTGGGTGGCATTGGTCTTACACTGATCTATATCATTATCACGATGACCTATCTCGTTCGCGGCGGTTACCTCAATGACGACGACACGGCCACGCAATCCGATACTGTTGCGCCTGACAGCGAGACAGCAGAGAACACTACTCACAAGCCCAAACCAGGAACGGAGTAACCCATGTTGTATGCGGTGATCGGTGAAGATACGGAAAAAAGCCTTAAGGTGCGTCTTGAGACGAGGCCTGCGCACGTAGACCGACTTGAAATCCTTAAGTCGGAAGGTCGACTGGTGCTGGCAGGTCCACATCCCGCCGTCGACAACGAAGATCCCGGTGACGCCGGTTTCACCGGGAGTCTAATCGTCGCAGAATTTGAAAGTCTTGAAGCTGCCCAGTCCTGGGCTGACGCAGATCCGTATGCAGCGGCTGGCGTTTATGCTCGTGTGACAGTAAAACCTTTCAAGAAGGTTCTCCCCTGAAACGTCTCGTCTCTATACTGACCGCGATTGTAATTGCAGGATCTGCAACACCGACGTTTGCAGATCAGGTCTATATCAAGGACACCCTGTACGTCCCGCTTCGTGATGGTCAGGGGCAAGAGTACCGGATCCTGCATCGAGGCTTGAAGAGCGGCACCGTACTCACTCGAATTGAAGACAATCCTGACACAGGTTACAGCCTTGTTCGCATGGACGATGGCTTGGAAGGGTGGATTCAAACTCAATACATCGGCGAACAACCCATTGCAGCACTCCAACTCGCCAAAATCACGCGCGAACGTGACGATTTACAACGCAGTCTCGAGGAACTTCAGGGGCGATTACAACAAACGGTCGCCGTTCGTAACCAACTCAGTGTCGACAACGACCAACTAGCTCAGGAAAGTGCGGGGTTAAAACGCGAACTTCAACGGATCACACAACTGGCCTCGGATACCATCAGTATCGACCGGCAGAACCAGTCGCTTGTGTACGAACAGGAAGCGCTCAACCAACAGGTCGATCGCCTGATGATCGAGGCTGCCACGCTGGAAAGTAGCAAAAATCAGGAGTGGTTCCTGATGGGTGGCGGTATCATACTAATGGGGCTTCTCTTCGGATTCATGTTCGGCAGGAAAATCTATCATCGGCGCGAGTCCGGCTGGTGATGCGAACCAAACTCAGCGTCAATCTGAACAAGGTCGCCTTGCTTCGTAACTCTCGCGATACAACCATACCTAGTGTCGTCGATGCAGCACGTACGTCAATTGCCGCCGGTGCAGACGGCCTTACGGTCCACCCAAGACCCGACATGCGACACATCCGACCATCTGATGTCTACGATCTCGCGGAACTCCTCGCGCGGGATGAGTATAAGCACATTGAATTCAATATCGAAGGTAACCCATACGCTGAGCGCGAAGGTGACTTTCCTGGTTTCATGTCATTGATTGAAGGAA
>MDTB01045484.1_pt1 | contig 22898 bp, 21 predicted proteins | sample 811161 | NCBI WGS metagenome assembly MDTB01 (sample SAMN05326650, study PRJNA326480) | marine metagenome | isolation source: seawater | place: Mediterranean Sea | collected 2009
GAAGCTGCCGCTGAAGAAGCTGCTGCCGAAGAAGCACCAGCCGAAGAAGCTGCCGCTGAAGAAGCTGCTGCCGAAGAAGCACCAGCCGAAGAAGCTGCTGCCGAAGAAGCACCAGCCGAGGAAGCCGAAGAGGGTGAAAAGGACGCCTGATTGACCCGCCAACCACCGCTACCGGAAACACCTATAGACGGCTTGGTTTGTCTGGGTGTCATTACCGGCACGCATGGCGTGCGCGGGGCTGTGCGTGTCAAAACATTTACCGGCGACCCCCAAAGCCTTGGCGGGTATGGTCCGTTGCGCGATGGCGCGGGCAAACGCCGGTTTACGGTGCGCGATATCCAGCCCGATAAGGCTGGTGCGCGGCTTATGTTCGAGCACATCACCACCCGCGAGCAGGCGGCGGTACTCAAGGGAACATTGCTGTATGTGCCCCGCAATGTATTGCCCGAACTTGATGATGCGGATGACTTTTATCACGCCGATCTCATTGGCTTACAAGCCGTGGCACCCGATGGCGCGGTGCTTGGCACAGTGCGCGGTGTCCATGATTTCGGGGCGGGCGATCTGCTTGATATCGACGGCGTTTTCGTACCGTTCACGCGAGCCTGTGTGCCGCTTGTTGATCTGGAAGCAGGCCAAGTAACCGCGATTTTGCCAGCTGAGGTGCCCGAAGATAAGACACCAGATAAACCGCAAGCTGGTGAGGTGTTGCCCGATGAGGGCACAAGATGACCGAGGCAAGCATGACGAACACACCCGGCTGGCGGGCACATATCATCACCCTGTTTCCTGACATGTTTCCGGGCCCGCTTGGGGTGAGCCTCTCAGGCCGTGCGTTGGAAAATGGGGCCTGGTCGTGTGCTACGCATGATTTGCGGGCCTATGGCGAAGGAAGCCACCGTGCGGTTGATGATACGCCAGCGGGTGGCGGTGCTGGCATGGTATTGCGCGCTGATATTGCGACCGCCGCCGTTGCCGATGCACGCACGCATGCTGGGGATGTGCCGCTCTTATTGCCAAGCCCGCGCGGTACGCCTTTTACGCAGGCCATGGCCACGGAACTGGCGGCGGGCACAGGCGCCATGTTTTTGTGCAACCGTTTCGAGGGGGTGGACGAGCGTTTCATCGCGACCCATGATCTGCGTGAAATTAGTGTCGGCGATTATATTTTGTCCGGGGGGGAGATGGCGAGTTTTGCCATGCTCGATGCGATTATCCGCCTCTTGCCAGGCGTTATGGGGTCGTCGGCCTCGCATCACGAGGAAAGTTTTACCGAAGATCTGCTGGAATACCCTCAATATACTCGGCCCGCTAGCTGGCAAGGCCACGATATTCCTGCGGTCCTTACGTCTGGAAATCACGCCGAGATCGCGGCTTGGCGGCGCGCGCAGGCACAAGATATTACGGCCACGCGACGACCTGATTTGTGGGCCCGTTATGTCGCTCGGCATCCGGCGGCGGCGCGCAACAACCCGAATGACAAAAAAAGCGGCTAACATTACATTTTCTTTGTAGAAAAACCGTTTGAAGGGGTGACAAAAGCCCTGTTTAGTGCTACCTCACCTCATCTTGAAAAAGCTGTACGGCGCATTCCGCCGGATCGAGGTCGCAACCATGAACCTGATTGATGAGATTGAAAAAGAGCAGATTGCCGCGTTTGAGGCCGAAAAATCCGTACCGGAATTTCAGCCAGGCGATACTGTAAAGGTCAATGTTAAGGTGATCGAAGGATCGCGCGAACGCGTGCAGGCCTTTGAGGGCGTGTGCATTGCGCGTTCCGGCGGTGGTCTGAATGAAAACTTCACGGTCCGCAAAATCTCGTATGGTGAAGGCGTGGAGCGTGTATTTCCAATTTACAGCCCGCTCGTTGCCAGTATCGATGTCGTACGCCGTGGACGTGTTCGCCGCGCAAAACTCTATTATCTGCGTGGCCTTACTGGTAAAGCAGCCCGCATTGCGGAGCGTCGCCTGAAAACGGGCAAAGACGACACAACAGCCAAGGCCGACACAATTCCACCGGCTGCCCAGGAGGATCCCGGCGTCAACGCCGATGCCTGATCTTTTTCCAATGGCGGCCCACCCCAACCAGACCGGGGGGTGACCTCCGGGAATATAGAGAGGCATTTATGTCCGGGACCACATTATATGACAAAATTTGGGACGCCCATCTTGTATCCGAGCAAGATGGTGGTAACTGCCTGTTGTATATCGACAGGCATTTGGTGCACGAAGTAACCAGCCCGCAAGCCTTTGAAGGGCTGCGTATGGCCGGGCGTCGCCCCCATGCGCCGCATAAAACACTGGCTGTGGCTGACCATAATATTCCAACCACGGATCGTTCAGGGGGCTTGGCTGCCATTGAAGACCCCGAAAGCAAGCTGCAAATCGAAACGCTGGAGGCAAATTGCGCCGAGTTCGAAATCGAATACCTTGCCATGGATGATATTCGCCAAGGCATTGTGCATGTCGCTGGCCCGGAACAAGGGTTCACCCTGCCGGGCCTGACAATCGTGTGCGGCGATAGCCACACATCAACCCATGGCGCGTTTGGCGCGTTGGCACATGGGATTGGCACCTCCGAGGTTGAGCATGTGCTGGCAACCCAAACGCTGATCCAGACCAAGGCTAAAAATTTCCGAATTAATGTTGTGGGCACCGCCCCGCCGCACGTGACGGCGAAGGATATTGCTTTGGCAATTATTGGCGAAATTGGCACGGCTGGCGGCACGGGCTGCGTACTAGAATATGCTGGTCCGGCGATCGAGGCGCTGTCGATGGAAGGTCGGATGACCTTATGCAATATGTCTATTGAAGCCGGCGCGCGCGCTGGTTTGATCGCGCCAGATGAAAAAACATTCGCGTTTCTGGAAGGTCGCGCCAAGGCACCGACCGGCGAAGCATGGGATGCGGCGCTGGCTTATTGGCGGACGCTGAAATCTGACGCTGATGCGGTTTTCGACCGCGAAATTACCATTAATGCCGCAAATCTGCCGCCTTTGGTCACCTGGGGCACCAGCCCGCAAGACGTCGTGTCTATCGATGGCTCAGTGCCTGACCCGGCCGCGATTGCCGATGAGGGCCAGCGGCGGGCAACCGAACGCGCGCTGGACTATATGGGACTAAGCGCTGGCACGCCGATGCGCGATATTGCGATCGACCGGGTGTTCATCGGTTCGTGTACCAATAGCCGCATCGAAGATTTGCGGGCTGCGGCGAAAATCGCTAAAGGCCGGCAGGTTGCAGCGCATGTGTCGGCCATGGTCGTGCCGGGTTCTGGCCTTGTGAAACAGCAGGCCGAGGCCGAAGGCCTGGACGCGGTTTTTAAAGCTGCCGGTTTCGAATGGCGCGAGCCGGGGTGTTCAATGTGTTTGGCTATGAACGCCGACAAGTTATCGCCGGGCGAGCGTTGTGCATCGACATCCAACCGAAATTTTGAGGGCCGACAGGGGCGCGGTGGACGAACCCATCTGGTATCCCCAGCAATGGCAGCGGCAGCGGCCATTACGGGTCACTTTGCCGATATTCGCGATTTTGATGCTGCGACAGAAGCTGAGTAGGGAGAAAGAATAATGGAAAAATTTACCAAATTGGATGCTGTGGCTGCGCCACTGAATATGATCAATATTGATACCGATATGATTATTCCCAAGCAGTTTCTCAAAACCATCAAACGCTCGGGTCTCGGCAAAAACCTGTTTGATGAGATGCGTTACGCTGACGATGGCAGCGAGATCGAAGATTTTGTTCTTAACCGTCCGGCTTATCGCAATGCGCAAATTCTGGTGGCCGGTGCAAATTTCGGGTGCGGTTCCAGCCGCGAACACGCGCCATGGGCGCTGCTCGATTTCGGTATTCGCTGTGTAATTGCGCCGAGCTTTGCCGATATTTTCTATAATAATTGCTTCAAGAACGGCATTTTGCCTATTGTTCTGCCGCAAGAAGACATAGACAAACTTATGGATGATGCCGAGCGTGGTGCCAATGCCGGTTTGAGTATCGACCTCGAAAAGCAAGAAATACATGGACCTGATGGTGGCGTTATTGCTTTCGACGTCGATGCCTTTCGCAAGCAATGCTTACTTGAGGGGCTGGATGATATCGCTTTGACCTTGAAGCAAAGCGAGGCGATTTCGGTCTACGAAGCCAAGTTGGACACGCAGAGCTGGCGCTAGGGGAAACGAGCCACATGGCGACTAGTAATGTGGCGACTAGTAATGGCGACTAGCAATAGCTGCCGGTAATGGCCAGCGGCAACGAAGCCGAATAAAGAGAGGCGTATGATGGAAAATATTCTCATTCTTCCGGGCGATGGTATCGGCCCCGAGGTCATGGGCGAAGTGCGCCGTGTAATCGACTGGTTCGGCACGCAGCGCGGCTTTGATGTGTCGCTCGACGAAGACCTTGTTGGTGGTTGCGCCTATGACGCGCACGGCGCGGCGATTTCGGACGCGGCGATGGAAAAAGCAATGGCGGCTGATGCTGTTTTGCTGGGTGCGGTCGGTGGCCCGAAATGGGATAATGTGGCTTACGCCGCGCGCCCCGAAGCGGGGCTTTTGCGCTTGCGGGCAGATCTCGAATTATTTGCCAATTTGCGTCCGGCGATTTGTTTTTCGGCACTGGCCGATGCGTCGTCATTGAAGCGCGATCTTGTCGAGGGGCTCGACATTATGATTGTGCGCGAATTGACTGGCGGGGTTTATTTTGGAGAGCCGCGCGGGATCACAGATCTCGGAAACGGTCAACGTCGCGGCGTTAACACGCAAGTTTATGAGACATACGAGATTGAACGCATCGCCCGCGTTGCCGGCGACATTGCAATGAAGCGCGACCGACGGCTTGCGTCGGCTGAAAAACGCAATGTAATGGAATCCGGTTTGCTGTGGAACGAAGAAGTGACACGCATTGTTAGTGCCGAGTTTCCCGATCTGGCACTGGAGCATGTGCTGGCTGATAATTGCGCCATGCAACTTGTGCGCAACCCGAAACAATATGACGTGTTGGTTACGGATAATCTGTTTGGCGATATCCTGTCGGATGTTGCAGCCATGCTAACCGGCTCGCTGGGCATGTTGCCATCTGCGTCTTTGGGCGCGCCGGATGCCGAAACAGGTCGCGCGCGCGCGCTATACGAGCCTGTACACGGCTCGGCACCAGATATTGCCGGCGAGGGCAAAGCCAATCCAATCGCGTCGATTATGAGTTTTGCCATGGCGTTAAAATATACATTCGACCGCGCCGATGATGCTGACCTTCTGGAGCGTGCTGTGATGCATGTGCTTGATGCTGGTTTCCGCACGGGCGATATTATGCAGCCAGACATGAAGGCTGTCGGCACAAGCGGCATGGGCGATGCAGTGCTGGCCGCGCTCAACGAATTGGGGAAATAATATGGGTTATGTGGTTGCCGTTATTGGCGCGACCGGCAATGTTGGGCGCGAAATGCTTAATATTTTGGCCGAGCGCGACTTTCCGGTTGCGCGGGTGGATGCGGTTGCGTCGCGGCGCAGTCAGGGTAGAGAAGTAAGTTTTGGCGATAAAACGCTGAAATGTCAGGCGCTGGAATTTTACGATTTTGCTGCTGCTGATATTGCGCTTTTTGCCTGCGGGTCAGGACCGGCTGGCGAATATGCACCCAAGGCGGCGGCGGCGGGGTGCGTGGTGATAGATAATTCCTCGCTTTATCGTATGGAGCCTGATGTGCCGCTCATCGTGCCGGAAGTTAATCCGGCAGATATAGCGGGTTATACACAGCGCAATATTATCGCTAATCCAAATTGTTCGACCGCGCAGCTGGTTGTGGCGTTGAAGCCCTTGCACGATCTGGCGAAAATTCGCCGCGTGGTTGTGGCGACCTATCAGTCGGTTTCTGGTGCGGGCAATGCGGCGATGGACGAGTTATTCTCGCAGACCCGGGCCGTGTTTGTGAACGATGATTTGACCCGTGAGCATTTCACCAAGCAGATCGCCTTCAATGTCATTCCACACATTGACGTATTTCGCGACAATGGCGACACCAAGGAAGAATGGAAAATGGTGGTCGAGACGCAAAAGATGCTCGACCCCGAAATTCGCATGAATGCCACATGCGTCCGCGTGCCGGTTTTTGTTGGTCATAGCGAAGCGGTGAATATCGAGTTTGAAAATCCAATCAGCGAAAACGAAGCCCGCGATGCTTTCGAGGCGGCACCAGGTGTCTTGCTGGTCGATCGCCGTGAGGATGAGGGCTATGTCACACCGATCGAATGTGTCGGCGAATACGAGACCTTCGTATCGCGTTTGCGCCTCGATCCGTCTGTTGAAAACGGTCTGAGTATGTGGGTGGTATCCGATAATTTGCGCAAAGGTGCGGCACTCAACGCTGTTCAGATTGCCGAGCTGCTCGTGCAGAAATATATGAAAACCCCGCGCGCGGCTTGATCTTTATGCTTATTTGCCCTTTGCAGGCAGGCTGAGCGTTTCTTGCAGGGTAGGTTTTTCCATTTCAACCGGACCGCTTGGCAGGGCGTTTTTATTGGCACTTTTTCCAGCAAGTTTCGCCATAGTCGATGTGGCAATACCCAATGCCATTTTTTCCCGACGCAGATGAAGTCCAAGATAGAGCGCGGAAAACAGATCGCCCATGCCATGCGGTACTTGGGGGACTGCAACAGTTTCGCAGCGCAGTAACCCCTCGCCAACTTCCAGTGTCGCTATGCGGCCTTCCGGCCCGGGTGCCGAAGTCACCACAACTTGGGCAACATCAAGTGCTTGCGCGGCACGCGCAGCTTCTTGCGTTGTCGCAAGCGGCCCGGTTCCGGTTAGATAGCCCAGTTCAAATAAATTAGGGGTCGCCATGTCGGCCCGCGGAATGAGTTGTTCGTGCAGCGCTGTAACAACCTCTTGGGGCAGATAAAGCCGATCATGGTCGCCGCATATCGGGTCACAGCAAACCGGCAGGTCAGGATTAATGTCTCGCAATGCGTCAATGAGCTTAGCGGTAGCCGAAACGTGATCGGCGCTTGGCATATAACCGGTCAACACGCCGGACACACCGTCAAGCGCGCCTGCGGATATCAGCCACTCACCATGTTCTTCTATCTGCTTTGCGGGCAATGCACCGCCGGTTGGTGTACCTGCGTCTGGATAGGCGCGCGGATGGGCGGCTAATAATATGGTGGTTATACCAACGCACCCCAATCCCAGCGCGCGCAAGCCTGGCGTAATGGCTTGCAGGCCGACTTGTCCATCGATCACCTGACTTGAAATCACCAAGACAGGGCCGAGCTGTGTGCTAGAATGCGCCATGGATAAAACCTCTTCTGAACATTCTTGAACCATACAATCCAGGGTAAGTACACAATGTCTTCGCAGTCTTCACAGAAAACAGCCACGCCTCGTCGCTCGGCTCTTTATATGCCCGGAGCTAATGCGCGAGCTCTCGAAAAGGCCCGAACGCTGGACGCAGACTGTCTCCTGCTCGACCTCGAAGACGCTGTCGCACCTGATGCCAAAACGCAGGCGCGTGCCCAAGTATGTGCGGCTTTGTCACACGATGGATATGGCGCACGCGAAGTCGTCGTGCGGGTGAACGGGCTGGATACCCCTTGGGGGCGTGATGATATGGCCGCGCTTGCCGCTTTGTCGGAAGGGCCGGGCCAGTGTCCTCATGGTGTTCTGGTACCGAAAATATCCAAAGTAGAAGATATCGATGCGGCGTGCGCGCAGTTACCGGCGGGTCTGGATTTATGGATCATGATCGAAACGCCAGGAGCTATTTTTAATATCGATGCTCTCGCCGCCCGCGCGCGCAACACGCCGCTCACCTGCTTTGTGATGGGCACGAATGATCTGGCAAAAGAAATGCGCGCTACGCTGGTGCCGGGCCGCGCGCCGCTTATTGCTGCGCTTTCCTTATCAGTGCTGGCGGCAAGGCAGACTGGACTAGCTGTGCTGGACGGCGTGTTTAACGACATTGGCGATACGCAAGGTTTTGTGGCCGAGTGTCGTCAGGGAATGGAGATGGGGTTTGACGGTAAAACGCTTATTCACCCCAGCCAGCTGGCACCGTGCAACGCCGCATTCGCGCCAGATGCCGAAGAAATCGAGCAGGCGCGCTCGGTGGTGGCGGCCTTTGATGACCCGGCCAATGCCGGACAGGGCGTGTTAAAAGTGAACGGCAAAATGACCGAGCTATTGCACCTTGATATTGCGCGCCAACGTCTCGCCATTGCGGAGGCTATCGCGCGTCGCGCTAATGCCATGCAATCCGTTGATGCGGCAGGGGACACGCCATGACCGAATTTGCCAGTTTTGCAACCCGTGGCCGGTTTTTTGAAGATTTCACGCTGGGCGCGCGCATTGTGCACGCGACACCGCGGACGCTGGATAGCGGCGACACGGCGCTGTATCAAGCACTTTATGGCGGTCGTCATATTTTAACCAGCAGCCTGCCCGCGGCACGCGCAGCGGGCTATGTTGATCGGCCTTTGGAAAACTGGCTGGTGTTCCATATCGTTTTCGGCAAAACCGTGCCTGACATTTCGCGTAACGCAGTGGCTAATCTAGGTTATGCCGAGGGCAGATTTCTAGTCCCGGTCTATTGCGGTGACACGCTGTCAGCTGTTTCAGAGGTTATTGGCCTGCGCGAGAATAGCAGTGGCAAAAGTGGCATCGTCATGGTGCGCACACAAGGGCGCAATCAGCACGATAAGCTGGTGGTGGAGTATGTGCGATGGGTGATGGTTAATAAGCGCGATCCCGATGCCCCGATTGCGCCAACTCCTGATATGCCTAAACTGTCTGATGGCGTTGCGCCCGAAGACCTGGTGCCGCCCCCGGAAGACTTTGTCTGCCCCGATGCGGCGCTGGCTGGCAGCGACAGGTTTTTTGATGATTATGAGGCCGGGATGCTCATTGACCATAATGATGGCGTGACGCTGGAAGATAGCGAACACATGATGGCAACACGGCTTTATCAAAACACGGCGCGGGTGCATTTTGATGGTCTGGCCCAACAAAATACGCGTTTTGGCAAACGGTTGATCTATGGTGGGCACATTATCTCGCATGCGCGCGCCATGAGTTTTAACGGGTTTGAAAACGCCTTTGCCGTGGCCGGTTTAAATGCAGGTACGCACGCTGCGCCAGCTTTTGCCGGCGACACGATTTATGGGGCGACGCAGGTTTTGTCCACAGAGGGCACTGTCGGGCCAGCCAGCGCAGGGGCACTGCGCTTGCGCCATCTCGTGACCAAAAACAGGCCGGTTGACCAAAGCGATGCCACCACGCACAAGGGCGCGGCAAAGGGCGAACGGGCGCAGGATGTTCTGCTTGATCTGGATTGCTGGGTGTGGATGGCGCGCCGGTGATATGCGTCAGCCTGTCGCGGCGCTATGATTGGCAGGTTTGGCAGCATCGGCTATAACAAATGAGCGATAGAACTCTCGTTTATCTTTTAACGAGGTCAGGAGACTTTATGTCCGATCAAACCAATGCGCGGCCACTTTCGCCGCATATCCAGATTTACCGCTGGACGCTCACAATGATGCTGTCAATCCTGCATCGGGCGACCGGGGTGGCCTTGTATGCTGGCTCAGCTTTACTGGCATGGTGGCTCATGGCTGCTGCGACCGGTCCTGAAGCTTATGCGCTGGTGCGCGATATTTCCTCGGCTTGGTATGGCCGGCTGGTTTTGTTCGGATATAGCTGGGCGCTGTTTCATCACATGTTTGGCGGCGTGCGTCACTTTATCTGGGATACAGGGCGCGGGTTTGACCTTAAACATGTTGAATGGATTGCGCGGACAACCGCGATTGCACCTTTGTTTCTGACCGGTCTGGCTTGGGTGCTTGGTTATATGTATTTAGGAGTTTGGTCATGAGCGAAATGCGGACACCGCTATCGCGCGTTCGCGGACTTGGTTCCGCAAAAAAAGGCACTGAACATTTCTGGCTGCAGCGCGTAACCGCGCTCGCCAATATTCCATTGACGCTGTTTTTGGTCGGGGCTCTTGTTGTCCATGCGGGAGCCGATCATGCGACCATGGCGGCGTTTCTCGGCAATCCGGTTGTCGGTGTGGTCATGTTACTGCTCATTTTGAGCACAAGCTGGCATATGCGCCTTGGTTTGCAGGTTGTGATCGAGGATTATATTCATGGGGAAGCAACGAAGCTGGCGGCGCTGGTTGCCAATAATTTTTTCGCCCTGATAATCGGTGTGGCGTGTGCCCTCGCCGTGTTGAAACTGGTAATTAGCCAGTAAGTCGGGTCGGCTAGGAGTGTATCATGAGTGCATATGAATTTACCGATCATCAGTTTGACGTTGTTGTTGTCGGTGCTGGTGGTTCCGGTTTGCGAGCGGCGCTTGGCTGTGCTGAACGCGGACTGAAAACGGCATGTATTTCGAAAGTGTTCCCGACGCGCAGCCATACTGTTGCCGCGCAGGGTGGCATTTCCGCCGCGCTTGGCAATATGGGCGACGATGACTGGCGCTGGCACATGTATGACACCGTCAAGGGTTCCGATTGGCTGGGCGACCAGGATGCGATTGAGTATCTGTGCCGCAATGCACCCGAAGCTGTCTACGAACTGGAACATTTCGGCGTGCCATTCTCGCGCACGGATGAAGGCAAGATTTACCAGCGACCATTTGGTGGCATGACAACGAATTTCGGTGAAGGCATTGCCCAGCGCACTTGCGCGGCGGCTGACCGGACAGGGCATGCGATTTTGCATACGCTTTATGGTCAGTCTTTGCGCCATGACACTGAGTTTTTTATTGAGTATTTCGCGCTCGATCTGATGATGGATGAAGATCGCTGTGTTGGTGTTACGGCGATGTGCATGCAAGACGGCACTATTCATCGGTTCCAAGCCAAGCAGGTTATTCTCGCTACGGGCGGTTATGGCCGCGCCTATTTCTCGGCAACCTCGGCGCACACTTGCACGGGCGACGGCTCGGCCATGGTTATTCGCGCCGGTCTACCGCTTCAGGATATGGAGTTTGTGCAGTTTCACCCCACTGGTATTTATGGTGCTGGTTGTTTGATTACTGAAGGCTCGCGTGGTGAGGGCGGCATCTTGATAAATTCAGAAGGCGAGCGATTTATGGAGCGTTACGCGCCATCGGCCAAAGACCTTGCCTCGCGCGACGTGGTTTCCCGCTCGATGACGATCGAAATTCGGGAAGGGCGCGGCGTTGGTGCCAATAATGACCATATTTATCTGCACCTCGATCATCTGGACCCAGATGTATTGGCAGAACGCTTGCCGGGCATTTCGGAAAGCGCCCGTATTTTTGCCGGCGTTGACGTGACTAAGGAGCCGATTCCGGTTCTGCCAACGGTGCATTATAATATGGGCGGTATTCCGACCAATTATCATGGCGAGGTGCTCAATCCGAGTAAATCTGATCCAGAGCGCGTTGTTCCCGGGCTTATGGCCATTGGTGAAGCGGCGTGTGTGTCGGTTCATGGTGCCAACCGTCTGGGTTCAAACTCGCTTATCGATCTTGTTGTTTTCGGGCGCGCGTCAGCCATTCGCACCTCGGACATCGTGACGCCGGGTGAATCGCACGCGCCATTGCCAGCAAGTGCTGGTGATGAGGCGGTGTCGCGTCTTGAGCGGTTCCGCACCGCAGATGGCAGCACGCCAACGTCGGAACTGCGCCTTGAAATGCAAAAAGCGATGCAGGAAAACTGTGCCGTCTTCCGGACCGGTGAAGTGCTGGAAGAGGGCTGTGAACGCATGCAAAAAATCGTGAATGCCATGGATGATATTGGCGTTGCCGATAAATCGTTGATCTGGAACTCCGATCTGATCGAAACGCTCGAATTTGACAACTTGATCGTGCAGGCCATCGCAACAGTTGAGGGCGCCAATGCCCGCAAGGAAAGCCGTGGCGGGCATGCCCGCGAGGATTTCCCTGAGCGCGATGACGAAGAATGGATGAAGCACACGCTCGCCTATGTCGACGCCAAAGGCAAAGCCAAAATTGATTATCGCGGTGTTCATAATTATACGATGACCAATGAGGTCAGCTACATCGAGCCGAAAGCTCGCGTTTACTAGGGGGTATCGATGGTTGAAATTGCATTACCGGCTAATTCACGCGTCAAAAAAGGCGTCACCCATACGGCTGAAGGCACGATTAAAAAACCGCGTACGCTGAAGGTTTATCGGTGGAACCCTGACGATGCGGAAAATCCGCGTGTAGATAGCTATGTGATCGATGAAGAAGATTGCGGGCCAATGGTGCTCGATGCGCTTTTGAAAGTAAAAAACGAGCTTGATTCAACCCTCACGTTTCGGCGGTCGTGCCGCGAAGGTATTTGCGGCTCCTGCGCCATGAATATTGACGGTCAAAACACGCTGGCCTGCACGAAAGGGTTAGATGATGTTAAGGGTGATATCACCATTTATCCGCTGCCACACATGCCGGTAATTAAAGATCTTGTGCCAGATCTGACCAATCTTTATGCGCAATATGCATCCATTGAGCCATGGCTGAAAACCGACACGCCCAAGCCGCAAAGCGAGTGGCGCCAGTCGCGCGAGGATCGTGAACAACTCGACGGACTTTATGAGTGCATTTTGTGCGCATGTTGTTCGACATCATGTCCAAGCTACTGGTGGAATTCGGATAAATATTTGGGCCCGGCGGTTTTGCTTCAGGCTTATCGCTGGCTAGCTGATAGCCGCGATGAAAAAACCGGCGACCGGCTGGATGATCTAGAGGACCCGTTCCGCGTCTATCGCTGCCACACGATTATGAATTGTGCCAAGGCATGCCCGAAAGGTTTGTCACCTGCTAAGGCCATATCCGAAATCAAAAAGATGATGGTCGAACGCGAAGTCTAATCTTAGTTTGCTAGTCTTCGTTTTATGATCATCGTCTTCTGAGCAGCTTCGTGCACATAACGGGTTCGGGGTCACCGCCCAAACAGGTTTGTCACAAAACTGTTACGTGACTGTTTTAGGTCAACGTCGTGAAGAATATTCTATTTCTATGCACCGGCAATAGTTGCCGATCGGTTCTGGCAGAAGCCTATATGGGCGCGGCCGGCGCTGGCATTTGGCAGGCATTTAGCGCTGGGTCAAGGCCAACCGGCGAGGTGCACCCTATGGCGCTGGCGACGTTGAAAGATTTAGCCCTGCCCCATGAAGGCTTCCGCTCGAAATCTTGGGACGAGTTTGCTGGTGATGCGGTGCCCGTTATGCATCAGATTGTAACTGTGTGCGACAACGCAGCTGGCGAGGCGTGTCCGGTTTGGCCCGGTCATCCGGCCACCGCACATTGGCCGTTTCCTGATCCCGCCAAATTCCAAGGTAGCGACGAAGAGGTGCGGGCACATTTCCGCGAGGTCTTCGCCATGATTAAAAAACGGCTCGATTTATTTCTCGCCAGCGAAGGCGGTGTTTGATGCGCGTGTTGCTGGCTGAAGCGCTGGGAACAATGCTGCTCGTCTGCACGGTTGTCGGTTCGGGTATCATGGCGGCTGATCTGGCCGCTGGTAATGATGCTGTCGCGTTGCTTGGCAATACGATTGCTACCGGTGCGATTTTATATGTGCTGATCTCTATATTAGGGCCGGTTTCGGGCGCGCATTTTAATCCGGCGGTTAGCCTTGTGTTTTTCACCCGCGGCGAGCTGACAGCCGGGCTATTGGGTCTCTATATTTTGGTTCAGTGCGTGGGTGGCGTTGCCGGTACCGCGCTGGCGCATGCCATGTTTGATATGGATTTGCTGGTTATGGGGTCGCGCCAACGTACGGGCGGTCCGCAATGGCTGGCTGAAGCTGTGGCCACATTTGGGCTGGTGATGACTATTTTGGGCGGCATACGGCACCGGCCAGATAGCGTACCCGCGTTGGTCGGCTTGTATATTACGGCTGGTTACTGGTTCACGGCGTCTACGAGTTTTGCTAACCCTGCCGTTACGCTGGCCCGCAGTTTCACGGATAGTTTCTCCGGTATTCAACCGCCCGATATGCCCGGCTTTGTGCTCGCGCAATGTGTCGGTGCGCTGGCGGCAGCGGCTCTCGCGCTGTGGTTGTTTCCGTCGACACGCGCAACAGACCCTGGGACGGAAAACGGATAACCTTTAGTCCTCCACCGCACTTGGCTTCATGCTGGCGCATGTGACCACCAATTGTAAGAATTGACCCGTGTTTGGCGTCTGACTAAAGTCGGGCGGCAAAATGATGCGAGGGTTACGGGTTTGGGCGACAGCACTTCCATGGGCGTTTTAGCAACGCAGTATCAGGGCCTCATCGACGCACAGGCCGTTGATGACGACCCGGCCCAGCGTGCGGCGCTGGCGCAGTTGGACGTTTTGTTTGACGCGCTGAACATTTATGCGCACCCGAAAGGACTGGAAAAAATCGGGCGACGGATCGGATTGACGAACGCCGACGTGCCGCGCGGGATCTACCTGCATGGCGGGGTTGGGCGCGGCAAGTCAATGCTGATGGATTTATTTTTTGATCATATGAACGTAGCAAAAAAGCGGCGCGTTCATTTCCATGCCTTTATGCAGGAAACGCATGCGCGTATTCACCATGTGCGCCAAACGAGTGCGCAATCTGGCGACCCGATGCCACGCATTGCGCGCGATATTGCAGCTGAGGCGACATTGCTTTGTTTTGACGAGTTTCAGGTGAAGGATATCGCTGATGCATCTATTCTGGGTCGCCTATTCACCTTGCTGTTCGAACGCGGCGTTGTCATGGTCGCCACCTCTAACCGCCCGCCGGATGATTTATATAAAGGTGGCCTGAACCGACATCGTTTCATGCCATTTATCGATCTGTTAAAATCACGGACACAAATTGTGGAACTAAAGGCCGCGCGGGATTACCGGTTGGCGTGTTTGCAGGCACACCCGATTTGGTTCAGCCCTTGCGGGCCGCGCGCGCGCGCTGATCTGGATGCTCGCTTCGATGAATTGACAGCCCGCGTGGCACCAACGCCGGTAACGCTCGACCTCAATGGTCGTGATTTGCCCGTGCCGCGCGCGGTTGGCGGGATAGCGCGGTTGAGTTTTGACGATTTATGCGTGGCGGCCAGAGGCGCGGCAGATTATCTGGCCCTAGCGCAGCATTTCCATACACTGTTTATTGACAACATCCCCCGCTTGCGCCCCGACAAGCGTAATGAGGCGGTGCGTTTTGTGACACTGATTGATGCGCTGTACGAACATAAGGTCAAACTCGTTGCTTCGGCGGATGGTGAGCCTAACGACCTCTATCCAGCGGGCGATGGCGCGTTTGAATTTGAGCGTACCGTGTCCAGATTGATGGAAATGCGCGCGCAAAATTATCTGGCTCTTCCGCATTTAGGGCGGAGCGATTAGTGTCTAGGGGCTTGTGTTCGGGCGCATTTCACGCTACTTCGCAACAGAATTTCCGGCTTGATGCCACAACATTTGGAGAAAGTTAACTATGGCTCGTAAAAAAATTGCACTTATCGGCGGCGGACAAATTGGCGGTACGCTGGCGCATCTGGCTGGTTTGAAGGAATTGGGCGATATCGTCATTTTTGATATTGTTGAAGGTATCCCGCAAGGCAAGGCACTTGATCTGGCGCAAAGTTCACCGGTTAGCGGCTTTGATGCTGATCTGAAGGGCACAAAATCTTATGCCGCCATCAAGGGCGCTGATGTTGTGATCGTGACTGCAGGGGTGCCGCGCAAGCCCGGTATGAGCCGCGATGACTTGATCGAGATCAATTTAAAGGTCATGCGCCAGGTCGGTGATGGCATTAAAAAATACGCGCCGAAAGCGTTTGTCATATGCATCACCAACCCACTCGATGCGATGGTTTGGGCGCTGCAGAAATCATCTGGCCTGCCGAAAAACAAAGTCGTGGGTATGGCCGGCGTTCTGGACGCGGCGCGGTTTCGCTACTTCCTCGCCGAAGAATTTAATGTTTCGGTGCGCGATGTGACGGCGTTTGTCCTAGGCGGGCATGGCGACACCATGGTGCCATCCGTGCGTTATTCCACGGTGGCTGGTATTCCGCTGCCGGATTTGGTGAAGATGAAATGGACAACGCAAAAGCGCATTGACGAAATTGTTCAGCGCACGCGCGACGGCGGTGCTGAAATTGTCGGCCTGCTGAAAACTGGCTCGGCGTTTTATGCACCTGCCGCTTCCGCGATCGAAATGGCAGAAGCCTATTTGAAAGACCAAAAACGCGTGCTGCCCTGTGCGGCGCATCTGAACGGTGAATATGGTCAGAAAAACATCTATGTCGGCGTGCCGGTTGTTATCGGTGCCAAGGGCGTTGAGCGCGTCGTCGAGATCAAGCTCGATGCCAAGGAACGCGCTGGATTCCGCAATTCGGTGAAAGCCGTTCAAGGCTTGCTTGATGCCTGCCGGAAAATCGATCCGAAACTGAAATAAACAATCGCCTTCCAAATGTGCCCAACAGGGTTCCAGATTGGATTTGGAGAGACATTTTTCGAGGCTAGGACAAGGTTTGCTCGCCATTTGCACGAGCGGGTTTTTTGACGCGCATCGGCTTCTGTTTTTGGGTTGAGAAGCTGTTATCGCTGGTCTAGGCTTGCGACCTATCCGTACCGTTCTGTGAGGGGTTTTCATGAACATTCACGAGTATCAGGCCAAGCAAGTTCTTGGGGCCTATCAAGTGCCCGTTCCGCGAGGACATGTGGCATTCACACCAGATGAAGCGGTTAAAGCCGCAGAAGAGCTTGGCGGACCCGTATGGGTCGTTAAAGCTCAGATTCATGCCGGCGGTCGCGGCAAGGGTGGTGGTGTAAAGGTTGTCAAATCGCTGGATGAGGTGCGCGCCGAGGCGACCCGTATGCTGGGCATGACATTGATCACGCACCAAACCGGACCGGAAGGGCGCGAGGTAGGCCGCATCTATGTTGAAGACGGCTCGGATATTGCACGCGAACTATACCTCTCGGCTCTGGTCGACCGCGCGACTTCGCGTGTATCGTTCATCGCCTCGACAGAAGGCGGCATGGACATTGAAGAGGTTGCGGCTCAGACGCCGGAAAAAATTCTGACTATTGATGTCGACCCGGCGGGCGGTATTTCAGGCCATCATGGACGCCAGATTGCTTTTGCGCTGGGGCTTGAAGGCGATCAGGTGAAGCAGGCTACAACACTCATCGCCAATTTATATCGCGCATTTGTTGATAAAGACATGTCGCTTCTCGAAATCAACCCGCTGGTCGTGACCGGCGCTGGTGATCTGATTTGTCTGGACGCGAAAGTTAATTTCGACAGCAACGCGCTCTACCGTCACAAAGACATTATGGAATTGCGCGATCTGGACGAAGAAGATCCAGCAGAAGTGAAGGCTTCCGAGTTCGACCTGAGCTATATCAAGTTGGATGGTACGATCGGCTGCATGGTCAACGGTGCTGGCTTGGCGATGGCGACTATGGACATTATCAAGCTGTATGGTGCCGAGCCTGCGAATTTCCTTGATGTCGGCGGCGGTGCCACAAAAGAAAAAGTGACCGAAGCGTTCAAGATCATCATGTCGGACGATAATGTTGAAGGCATTCTCGTCAATATTTTTGGTGGCATTATGCGCTGCGACGTGATTGCCGAGGGGGTGGTCGCTGCGGCGCGCGAAACCCAGCTGGCTGTGCCGCTTGTGGTGCGTTTGGCCGGCACGAATGTCGAGTTGGGCCAGAAAATCCTTTCCGAAAGCGGCCTAACCATCATACCTGCTGATGATTTGGATGATGCGGCTGAAAAAATTGTTGCTGCTGTTAAGGAGGCGTCGTGATGTCGGTGTTGATCAACAAAGATACCAAGGTAATCTGTCAGGGCTTTACCGGATCGCAAGGCACGTTTCACTCCGAACAGGCAGTGGCTTATGGCACCAAGCTGGTTGGTGGGGTAACGCCCGGGCGAGGCGGCGAAACTCATCTGGACCTGCCAGTTTTTGACACGGTTGGTGATGCGGTAACTGCAACTGGCGCAACGGCTAGTGCGATTTACGTGCCGCCACCCTTCGCAGCAGATGCTATTTTGGAGGCTATTGATGCCGGTATCGAACTGGCGGTCTGCATTACCGAGGGTATTCCGGTCACCGATATGATCCGCGTGAAACGTGCTTTACAAGGCTCAAATACGCGTCTCGTCGGGCCAAACTGCCCAGGCGTCATCACGCCTGGCGAGTGCAAAATTGGCATCATGCCGGGCCATATTCATAATCGCGGCTCTGTCGGCATCGTGTCGCGCTCGGGCACGCTGACCTACGAAGCCGTGGCGCAAACCACTGCGGCGGGCCTCGGTCAGTCGACCTGTATTGGTATTGGCGGCGACCCGGTTAATGGCACAAACTTCATTGATTGCCTTGATATGTTCCTAGGCGATGACGAGACGCAATCGATCATCATGATCGGGGAAATTGGCGGCTCTGCAGAGGAAGAAGCAGCAGCGTTCTTGAAGGCCTCAAGTGTTAAAAAGCCTGTCGTCGGTTTCATCGCGGGCGTCACCGCACCGCCAGGACGTCGGATGGGCCATGCGGGTGCGATTATCGCTGGCGGCAAGGGCGGCGCTGAAGACAAGATGGACGCCATGCGTTCGGCAGGCATTACGGTTTCACCCTCGCCAGCCGCTTTGGGCAAAACCCTTGTAGAGGTTTTGAACGGCTAGGTATTTTTACCGATTAAGATTGCTGTTCGGCGTTTATTTCGTCTAAGGTGTTGTCATTAGTGAGACAAATAGGGGTAAGTTATGGCGCGTACGCCGTCGCATGAGTCGGATGAACATCCTCATGATCTCTCTGAGTATTTTGATGGTGCCAATGCGCTTTACCTTGAGCAGCAATATACCCGCTACAAAAACAATGATCCGGCGCTAGGCGAAAGCTGGCGTGAGTATTTCGCGCGCCTCGATAATGGTGGCGCAGATATTATGCCGCATACGCCGTCATGGCAGCGCGCCGACTGGCCGCCTGTCGTGAACGGTGAAATGACGGCGGTGCTTGATGGCAACTGGCCGGCAGACGAGCCTGATCATGTGGCGCTAGGCTCAAAAATTTCGGCGCGCATGACAGGAGCTGACGAGGAAGCTGTGCGCGCCGCCACGCTCGATAGTGTGCGAGCTATCATGATGATCCGCGCCTATCGGTTTCGGGGCCATTTGGCGGCAAATCTCGATCCGCTGGGTCTGGAGCCGCCGTCATCGCATCCCGAGCTAGACCCGACCTCCTACGGTTTTACCGAAGCTGATTTCGACCGGCCCATTTTCATTGATAATGTGCTGGGCCTAGAAACCGCGTCCATTCGTGAAATGGTTGAAATTTTGCGCCGCACCTATTGCGGCACGTTGGCCATTGAGTTCATGCATATTTCCGATCCAGAGGAAAAAGCCTGGCTTCAGGAACGCGTTGAAGGTCCGGACAAGGAAATTGTGTTTACCCATGAGGGCAAGCGCGCGATTTTTCAAAAGCTCGCCGAAACCGAAGGGCTGGAGAAATTTCTCGATGTGAAATACACAGGCACCAAGCGTTTTGGGCTAGATGGCGGCGAAGCCGTGGTGCCCGCGCTGGAGCAGATTATCAAGCGCGGTGGCAATCTGGGGGTGCGCGAAATCGTGCTCGGCATGCCGCACCGCGGCCGCCTCAATGTGCTGACCAATGTCATGGCAAAGCCGTTCAGCGCGCTGTTTCACGAATTTAAAGGCGGATCGTCCAACCCTGACGAGATCGAAGGCTCGGGTGATGTGAAATATCATCTCGGCGCGTCTTCCGACCGTGAGTTTGACGGTAACAAAGTTCATCTGTCGCTAACGGCAAATCCGTCGCACCTTGAGGCGGTCGATCCGGTGGTACTCGGCAAGGCGCGCGCCAAACAAGACCAGTTCAAAACCGATCCGCGCGGCATGGCAGACCGTGGCACGGTGATCCCGCTATTGCTGCATGGCGATGCGGCGTTTGCTGGTCAAGGTATTGTGGCTGAATGTTTCGGGCTGTCAGGTCTTATTGGTCATAAATCGGGTGGTGCGATACATGTGATCGTCAACAATCAGATTGGCTTCACAACAAACCCGCGTTTTTCGCGTTCCTCGCCCTATCCGTCTGATGTTGCAAAAATGGTCGAAGCGCCGATTTTCCACGTCAATGGCGATGATCCCGAAGCGGTGGTTCACGCTGCGAAAGTGGCGACCGAGTTTCGCCAGAAGTTTTTGAAACCTGTGGTGATTGACATGTTCTGCTATCGCCGCCACGGGCATAATGAGGGTGATGAGCCGGCGTTTACCCAGCCGCATATGTACGCCAAAATCAAAAACCACGACACGGTCGTAACCAAGTATGGCCGCCGTTTGGTTGACGAGGGTGTGCTATCTCAGGCTGAGGTTGATGCTGCGGCTGCAAATTACCGCAAGGTGCTGGACGAGGCTTTCGAGGCCGCCAACACATTCAAGCCCAATAAGGCAGACTGGCTCGATGGGAAATGGTCTGGGCTCGAAAAGAAGAATGCTGATGCTGATGATCTCGTGCGCGGTGAAACAGGCGTTTCTGCGCAAATGCTGCAACAGCTTGGTGCGCGCCTGACGGATGTGCCGGAAGGGTTTAACCTGCACCGTGCGCTGGTGCGGCAATTGAAAGCCAAGCGGGAAATGTTTGAAACCGGCAAAGGCGTGGATTGGTCAACTGCCGAGGCATTGGCATTTGGATCGCTTATGCTCGAAGGGTATCCGGTGCGTTTGTCTGGACAGGATAGCGAGCGCGGCACCTTTTCGCAGCGCCATTCGGTTTGGATCGATCAGGAGACCGAGCGGCGTTTTAAACCGCTTAAGTACATCACTGACGACCAAGCACCGTTTGAAGTTGTCAATTCGATGCTGTCGGAAGAGGCCGTACTAGGTTTTGAATATGGATACAGCTTGGCTGAACCCAATGCGTTGGTTTTGTGGGAAGCGCAATTTGGCGATTTTGCCAATGGCGCTCAAGTGATAATTGACCAATTTATTTCATCAGGTGAGATTAAATGGCTCCGCATGTCCGGCCTCGTGCTGCTTTTACCGCATGGTTATGAGGGGCAAGGCCCAGAGCACAGCTCTGCCAGACTTGAACGTTTCCTACAGTCATGCGCGCAGGAAAACATGCAAGTCGCGAATTGCACAACACCCGCCAATTATTTCCATATTTTGCGACGCCAGCTAAAACGCCCGTTCCGCAAACCACTTGTGCTGATGACGCCGAAATCGCTGTTGCGCCATAAAAAATGCATATCACAACTGGCCGATATGGAACCCGGCTCAACTTTCCATCGCGTGCTATGGGACGATATGGATGAGCGGCTTGAGGGCGGCTTGAAACCTGCCAAGGAAATCCGCCGCGTTGTCATGTGCTCCGGGAAGGTATATTTCGATCTGCTCGAAGCACGCGAGGCGGCGGGTATTGACGATGTGTATATTTTGCGGCTGGAACAGCTGTATCCGTTCCCGGAGGGACCATTGCTGGCCGAGCTGGAAATTTACGACCACGCGGAGTTTGTGTGGTGTCAGGAAGAGCCGCGCAATATGGGCGCGTGGACATCTGTAGAACCCGAGATTGAGCATGTGCTCGTCACATTGGGCGCCAAGCATTCGCGTGCGGTTTATGCTGGGCGTGCGGCTGCGGCGTCAACGGCCACGGGGCTGATGAGCCGTCATGTTGTCGAGCGCGATAAATTATTGAAACAGGCATTGCAAGACCCAATCGGTTAAGCGAGGAGAGCCAAAGATGGCAAGCGAAATCAGAGTTCCAACGCTGGGCGAATCCGTCACTGAAGCGACCATTGCGCAGTGGTATAAAAAGCCGGGCGAAGCTGTGTCCATGGACGAGCCGCTTTGCGAACTGGAAACCGACAAGGTGACAATCGAAGTGCCTGCGCAAAGCGCCGGTGTTCTAGAAGAAATTCTTTTCGATGAAGGCGCGACGGTCGAGGTTGGCGCTTTGCTGGGCTCTATTGATGCAAATGGTGCGCCGGTCGCCGTGATCCCAGCAGAGGTAGCGGCGCCTGAACCCGTTGCTTCTGAACCCGTTGCTTCTGAACCCGTTGCTTCTGAACCCGTTGCTTCTAAACAAGTGAGTGCTGGCTCGGTTGATACGGATGCGCTCGCACCGTCGGTCCGCCGACTGGTGACAGAACATGGCCTTTCGCCAGCTGATATTCCGGCGACAGGAAAAGACGGACGCCTTACCAAGGGCGATGTGCTTGCGGCCGTATCGGGCCAAACAGCACCAGCAAAAACGGCAAAATCTGGCGGTCCGGCGAGCACGCCGGTTGTGAGCGATCAGAGTGCGCGCGAAGAGCGGGTTAAGATGACACGCCTGCGCCAGACAATCGCGCGCCGGTTGAAGGAATCGCAAGACACCGCCGCCCAGCTCACCACGTTCAACGAAGTGGATATGAGCGCGCTGATGAGCCTGCGGTCTGAGTATAAAGACCTGTTCGAGAAGAAATATGGTGTGCGGCTCGGCTTTATGAGCTTTTTTGTGCGCGCCTGCGTCACGGCGCTGCATGAAATTCCTGCGGTTAATGCCGAGATTAATGGCGATGAAATTATCTATAAAAACTACGTCAATATGGGCATTGCCGTTGGCACGGAAAAAGGTCTTGTCGTGCCGGTATTGCGCGATGTGCAGGATATGGGGCTCGCCGAGATTGAACAGACAATCGGCGCGTTTGGCAAAAAGGCGCGCGATGGCAAGTTGACAATCGAAGATTTACAGGGCGGCACATTCACAGTGTCTAATGGCGGCGTTTATGGCTCGCTTATGTCGACGCCGATTTTGAACTTGCCCCAATCGGGTGTACTGGGCATGCACAAAATTCAGGAACGCCCAATGGTGGTCAATGGTCAAGTTGAGGCGCGTCCGATGATGTATCTTGCATTGTCTTATGATCACCGCATCGTTGATGGTAAGGAAGCTGTTACA
>MDTB01046457.1_pt1 | contig 22898 bp, 28 predicted proteins | sample 811161 | NCBI WGS metagenome assembly MDTB01 (sample SAMN05326650, study PRJNA326480) | marine metagenome | isolation source: seawater | place: Mediterranean Sea | collected 2009
CAAATTTTGCCGCAAATAATTTACCCGGAGCAATATCAGTATTGTGTATTACTGAAAAAAATAATTTATTTAAAGCACCAGAAACATATATGAATAAAATTGCATCACAACATTTACCTAATGGTATTATAGATCTTGATTTCACAACAGAGAAAAATATTAAAAATTTATCAGATTTTAAGAATAAAGACATTTCTGATATAACAGTATGTTTACTAGATAGGCCAAGACATCAAAATATAATTAATGATTTGAAAAAATTAAATGTAAAAATAAAACTTATTACCGATGGTGATGTTTCGGGGGCTTTGTTAGTTTCAAATAATAAATTTAATGTTGATCTATTCATGGGTATAGGCGGTGGACCCGAGGGTGTTTTGGTAGCTTCAGCTTTAGATAAATTTGATTGTTTTTTTCAAGGGAGATTTATTTTTGAAACTGAAGAAAGTAAAAAAAGAGCTTCAAAAATGGGTATAAAAGATCTTGAGAGAAAATATATGATAAATGAAATCGTCAGAGGCGACTCAATTTTTTGTGCGACAGGTATTACCAATGGTGATTTATGTGATGGAATTAAAATTAACGGCAATAAATTTTTATCTGAGACTTTTGTTACTCATAAAGATTCAGGATTTTCAAAAGTTTTAAAAAGGGAATTTGATATAAAAACTTGATAATTTAATTATTATACAATAAAAGTTCCTTTTCCGGTCCCTTCGTCTATCGGTTAGGACACGTGGTTTTCATCCTCGAAAGAGGGGTTCGATTCCCCTAGGGACCGCCATATTCAACTTATGATGTTTTATGTATATTTATTAGCCACTAAAAATAAAAATAAAATTATCACTTATACTGGCTACTCTAATAATCTAAAAAAAAGAATTAAATTACATAATGAAGGCAAAGGAGCTAAATTTACTAGAGGAAGAAAATGGAAATTGATATATTATAAAGAATACTCAAATAGATCAAAAGCGATGATAGAAGAATTTAAATTAAAAAAGAATAGAAAGTTAAAGAATATGTTAAAAAAAAGTTACTGTAAATGAAGATATCAATACTCTTACCATATAAAGAAAATTTTTCCCCAAATTATGCTGGCGCTGTATCACTTTTTGTTAACGATACCGTTGCTATAAGCAAATATAAAAAAAAAATAACAGTATTTGGTAATACAAATTTCCAAAGAAAATTTAATTTGAAATACCAAAACATAAATATACCAAAAATTTTTTTAGGAAGTCAGAGCAAAAGATATGTTAAAGAATTCTGTAAAATTGAAATTAATGATAAATCAGATCTTATCGAAATTCACAATAGACCAAATTACCTACCTTACTTAATTGATGAACTACCTGATAGAAAATTTGCAATATATTTTCATAATGATCCATTAACAATGACTGGCTCAAAATCAATTAGGGATCGTAAGTTTTTATTAAAAAACTGTCACAAAATTTTATTTAATAGCAATTGGTCCAAAAAAAGATTTATACAAGGAATGCATAACAAATTTTTAAATAGTGAAAAACTATTAGTAGTCTATCAATCAGCAAAAAAACAAAATATTAAGATTAATAAAAAAAAAAAGATTATAACATTCGTTGGTAAATTAAATAGATCGAAAGGATATGATTTATTTGGTAATGCAGTTACTAAAATTTTGAATAAATATAAAGATTGGAAAGCAATTGTAATTGGAGATGAATTAAGAGACAAACTTTCTTTTAAACATGAAAATTTAAAAATATTAGGTTTCCTTGAACATAAAAATGTTATTAAGATTTATAAAAAGACATCAATCGCTGTAGTTTGTTCAAGGTGGGATGAACCATTTGGAAGAACCAGTCTAGAAGCATCATCTAATGGGTGCGCTGTAATAATAAGTAATAAAGGAGGTTTGCCAGAAACTATTACCAATGGTCTAATATTAGATAAATTAAATGTTAATTCAGTTTATAAATCAATTGAAAAACTTATTAAAAACAAGAATCAACGATTAGATCTTCAAAATTTATCAATTAAAAATTTTTATTTAACGCATAAATATGTTTCTGAAATTATAGATAAATATCGTGATGAAAAATTTTTAATCAACAAAATAAATTTTAATTCTAATAAAGTTAAAAAGTTAAGAATTTTACATGTTACAAATTTTAATGAAAGACATGATGGAAGATTATTTTTTAATACTGGTAGAAGATTAAATAATGGTTTTATTAGATTAGGCCATAGTATTTTAGAGTTTAGTGATAGAGATATTCAAAAATATTATAAAAGTTACAAGGATATAACTGGAACAAAAACCTTAAATGATAAATTGAAAAAAACTTGTTACAATTATAAACCAGATTTAATCATTTTGGGACATGCTGACTCTATATTAAAAGATACTCTTTCAGATTTAAAAGATGATTATCCAAATCTTAAAGTTGCACAATGGTTTTTAGACCCACTTAACAAAAAAGGTCCAGATTATACAAGAAATAAAAAAAGAATTTTAGATAAGATGGATTTTATAGATGGTAATTTTCTTACCACATCACCCGATGCAATAGATTTTTTTCCAAAACGATCATTAAATTATTTTATTCCAAACCCTGCAGACAACTCTTTCGAGACTTTAAACAATTATAATAAAAAGTGTAATATGGAAGTTTTTTTTGCGCTAAGTCATGGGGTTCATAGAGGTGTTTTGAAATATGGTAAAAGTGATGATCGCGCTAATTTCTTAAGTAAACTTATGAGAATTACACAAAATGTAAAATTTGACATTTATGGAATTCAAAATATTCAACCAATATGGGCAGATCATTATTTCAAAGCTATATCTAACTCTAAAATGGGACTAAATCTTAGCAGGGGAGAACCAATAAAATATTACAGTAGTGATAGAATTACACAAATTGTTGGAAATGGCCTAGTTACCCTTATCGATGAAAAGACTTGTTATAATAATTTTTTCGAAAAAGACGAAATGGTATTTTATAAAAATTTAAGCGATTTATCAGAACAAATTCTAAAAATTTCAAAAGATGAAAAATTGAGAAAAAAAATTGGTAAAAAAGGAAAAGATAAATATTTGAAGTATTTTAATTCAACAAATGTGGCTGACTTTATCATTAATAAAACGCTAGATATAAGAAGTAAAAAGAAATTTTTATGGAATAACTAATGTTTTCAATAACAATTCCTACACTAAACAATTTAAAATACTTAAAATTATGCCTAGAAAGTTTACAAAAAAATTCAACATATAATCATGAAATAATAGTTCATGTGAACATTGGTAGTGATGGTACTTTAGACTTTCTAAAAGAAAAAAAAATAAAATATTCTTTCACCAATTATAATAGTGGTATTTGTAAAGGAGTTAATACAGCCTCAAAATTAGCAACTAATGAATTTCTCTTGTATGCACATGATGACTTTTATTTTTGCCCAAAATGGGATGAAATTTTATTTTCTGAATTAAAAAAAATCCCAAGTAAAAAATTTTACTTGTCTGGAACAATGTTAGAACTTTCAAATACTAAAAATAATTTTGGCGATACAATTGATAATTTTCATGAAAAAAAACTACTTGATAATTACCAAAATATCAAACCTGAAGATTTCCAAGGTTCTACTTGGGCACCACATTTAATTCCAAAAGATTTGTGGAATAAAGTAGGGGGATTTAGTGAAGAATATTACCCAGGAACTGGCTCTGACCCAGATTTGAATATGAAATTATGGAATGAAGGTGTTAGAATATTTAAAGGCCTAGGAGCTAGTAAAGTTTATCATTTTGGATCAATAGTTACTAGAAAATCTAAAAATAAAAATATAAAGACCGAAAGTGGCAGCAAGGGTGGAAAAATTTTTTTACTTAAATGGAAATTTTCAATCAAGTTTTTTAAAAAACATTATTTAAGATCTGGATCGAAATATGATGGACCGTTAACAAACCCTAAAAAAAGTTTTTCGTACTATAAAGATTTTTTAATTTCAAAATTAACATATTTATATATAAGTATAATTAATTTAATTTTTAAATACAGATGATGGTTTAGAATGAAAATATATTATGGTAAGGCAGTTTATAATAATAAGGAAATAAGCGCATCTATAAAGGTATTAAAAAACAAATCACTTACATTAATTGATGGTCCATCATGTAAAAAATTGGAAGCTCAATTAACAAAACTATTTGGAAAAAAATACGGATTAATGGTCAATTCTGGTTCATCTGCAAATTTAATTGCTTTAGCCTCATTAAATCTTAAACCAGGTTCAGAAATAATTACTCCAACTTTAACATTCTCAACTACAGTTTCACCTATATATCAATTAGGTTTAAAACCGCATTTCATTGATGTAGAAAAAAATTCTTTTTTGTCAAAAATATCACAAATTAAAAATTGTATTAATAAAAATACTCGTGCAATAATTTTGCCGAACTTAATAGGCAATGTAATAGATTGGAAAAAAGTTTATTTAATTGCAAAAAAATACAATCTAAAAGTAATAGAAGATTCTGCTGACACAGTAGGGTATAAATATAATAACAAAAATTTAGGTAGATATAGTGATATTACTACAAATAGTATGTATGCATCGCACATAATCACTGGAGCTGGTTCAGGAGGATTTGTTTGTTTTAATGATTACAAAACTTATTTAAAAGCCAAATTATTAAGAGGGTGGGGAAGATCATCGGCAACATTCAACGAGTCCGAAGGAATTAAACATAGATTCAACAAAAAAGTTGATGGTATACCTTATGATGGAAAATATATATTTTCTGAAATGGGATATAATTTTTTACCCTCAGAATTATCAGCAGCTTTTGCACTTCAACAGTTAAAAAAGCTTAAAAAAAATATTAGAATAAGAGAGAAGAATTTTAAGACATTAAAAGAATATTTCAGAATAAATCATCTTAAATATATTGATTTACCTGAGCAAAATAAAAATATTAAAACAGGATGGCTTGCTTATCCAGTAATAATTAAAGACAATAGAAAATTTAAAAGGAAAAAATTACAAATATTCTTAGAAAAGAATAATATTCAAACTAGAACAATATTTACTGGAAATATTTTAAGACAACCGTTAATGAAAAATAGAGTCTATAAAAAGCATAAAGATTCAGAAACAAACTCAAATAATATAATGGAAAATGGCCTATTAATTGGTTGTCATCATGGATTATCTTCTAAAGATATATCATTTATAAAAAAAAAATTTGATCTTTTCTTTGAAAAGTATGTTTATTAATTGCAATGAAAAATAAGGTAATCATAGCATATTTATTAACTAAATTTGACAGTATAAATAATTTAAAAAATTTTATTAAAAATTTTAAAAAATTCAAACCAGATCATCCCTATAAATTACTCATTTGTTATAAATTAATAAAAGTTAATCAAGTTAAAAAATTAAGAAAAATTACTAAAGAAGTTAACCATAGTGAATTTATTGATTATAATAAAAAAAATGATTTTGATTTTGGTAGTTACGGTCGAATAGCCAAAAAGTACCCTAATTATCCTATTTTTTTTTCATTAGGTCACAGCTATCCTGTATCTGAATCTTGGTTAAAAAAAATAATGAAAAATTTTAAAAAAAAAAACTATAATAGGTACATCGGCATCTAATGAAAGCTTGTTAAGCTCATTTTTAGAAAAAAAAAAAATTTAAGATATTATTTAATTTATTTAACTATTTTTTCCTCAAAAATGAATTTCCAATATTTCCAAATCCTCATTTAAGGACAACAAACTTTTTACTATATGGAAAGGATTATTTAGAATTCAATAAAAATCGAATTTATAAAAATAAAAAAGACGCGTGGAAATCAGAAAGTGGCAAATCAGGTCTAACAAATTTTTTTATTAAAAAAGACTATAATATCATATTGGTTAATTCTAAAGGAAAGTCATTCAATACTGAAGATTTTAAAAAAGGCGAAACGTATTGTTTTAAGAAGCAAAGTAAACAACTTTTTTCAGACAAACATAGTCGAAAATATTCAAAATTATCTAATAATATTAAAAAAAAAGTTATGAAAAAAGTCTGGGGTTGACTAAGGTCTTTTGTATGATTTTCCACCATTTATTGCTGTTTTCAAACCTTCATACCGATTCTTATATTTATAATATTCGTTAGAATTTTTTGTTAAATTTAATTTAAAAATTGTTCTAACAATTATAGGAATGAAGTATATTAAAGAAAGCATTAACCCGTAATGTTTTTTGAAATAATAAAATTTTGACCATATAAAATGCCATGATAATAAATTAGCTATTTTTCTTTTATCTTTTTCATTTTGCACGTTTACAGTTAACCCTTTTTTCTTAATCTTAACCTTGTTTAGTTGATATGAATTAAAACCAATTTTAAGTCCTCTTTTACAATAATCTGTTTCTTCAAAATATAAAAATATATTTTCATCAAATTTTCCTATTTTTTTAAAATTTTTTTTATTTATAAACATAGCTGATCCATGAATTGATTTTATAAAACCAATTTCATGATTTAAATTTGATTGCTTATGACTTTTATCATCTGTATTAATGAATCTTGGCCCTAAAGCTGAAAAATTGTCCTTCATTATTTTTGCTTTTTTATAAAATTTTTTTAGATCATTAAAATTAAATTCAACGTCTGGACTTACTTGAAAAAAATATTTTGTTTTTATTTTCTTTACACCGAAATTCAGAGCGGAACTTACTCCGTTATTTTTTCTTAAGAATATTTTAATATTTTTATACTTTTTCTTTATCTTTTTAAGATTAAAATCATTGGAATTGTCAACTATAATAACTTGAAATTTTTTCGGTATTTTTTTGATAAAATTTCGTACAATATCATAACTCTTGTAACTTATAATTATTATAGTTATATCTTCAAAAAATTTTTTCATATTTTTACTTTATTAAGTGCATTATTTTTAAATATATTAGCTTCTTTTATATATCTTCTAACCATTTGTGTTGATTTATGACCTGTCATAGCCATTATGCTTCGCTCGTCTGCCCCAGATTCAGCAGCAACTGTCGCAAAACCCGACCTTAAACTATGACCAGCAAAGTTTGTGTTTTCAATACCTGCTAATTTTAGATATTCTTTCATTAATAAAACTACGGATTGGTCTGTTAATCTTTTGTCTGTTAATGATAAACCTTTAGAAAATCTTTTAAAAATAGGTCCAGAGTTAATTTTAGAAACTTCTAACCATTTTTTTAGATTTGTAACAGGACAGTAAATTTCATTAGTGAAGTAGGGCAGTCCTTTGATCATTCCCTCACCAAATTGATCAGTTTTTGATCTTTTAATATTGATTTTAAGACCCTCGGGTACAAATTCTAAATCTTCATGATCAATAGAAATGAGTTCTGTTCTTCTAAATCCACCTCCAAAGCCAATTAAGATTATTGATTTATCTCTAAGTTTTTTTATTTCATCAATCTTTTGTTCATTTATTACATTAATTATTGATTTTAAGTGATTGATTAATATAGGTTTTTTACCTTTTTGAATACTTCCTTTGACCCTTCTTATTCCCATTAAATTTTCGACTATGATTGGATGTTTTGTATCTAGATAATGCCCCTTCAATTTATGAACCATGCTTATTGATACTAATCTTCGTCTTAATGTACTTATTTTTGAGTTTTTAGAAAGATGGGTTAGGTATAAGGAAACTATTTTCGGCTCTGTTGGTAATGAATTTAATCCATGTTTTGTACAAAAAGTTCCAAAGTCCTTAAAATCGGATCTATATGCTCTTAATGTATTATTTGCTTTAGAGCTTTTGAGGTTGTTTAAAGTTGCCTCATGCAGCGATTTTAAGTCTGTTGTCAGTTTATTCATACTATTAGTATTGATAACAATTAATTATCATTAGTAATAATATATAAATAATGTGATGTCAACAAAAAGTTATTAACACAATCCACAACCAAAATTTAAATAAGATTGAATCAATTATAAAGTGATACATACAACTTAGAATTTTTGTTAAAAATAATTAACTTAAGAGGCAACTCTTAACTGACCAATTGGGGAAAGACCGAGAGGTTCAAGCCCAGGGGGCAGAAAACTCTGCGGAGTAGCGCTAAAATCGTAGAGTGGCGTGGCATGGCGGTAGCGCAGTCAACGACGTGCCAAAACTACTGATCTTTGCACCTTAAAAAGTGCAGAGATACAGGGTTTTAAAAATTTCCCATAATGAAAGGTACCAATTTTCAATTAAAAGTTTGGCGTTATCTTAAAAAAATTCCAAGGGGCAGTATTAAAAGCTATAAGGAGGTAGCTATTGCAATAAAAAGCCCTAAATCAGCAAGAGCTGTAGCAAATGCTTGTGCTAAAAATCCTTATACCCCTAAAATACCTTGTCATAGAGTGATCAGGTCTGATGGATCTCTCGGAGGATACTCTGGAAGAGGTGGAATTAAAGAAAAGCTTAGGTTGCTTAGATCAGAAAAAGCTCTTATTTAACCTTTTTTTTAAATCATTTTTGGTTCTAAAAGCCAAGAAATTCAACATTTTTTAACATTTTTTAGGTTTTTTTTTGCAAATTGTCTAATTCACCCTTTAGTTGTACTATATATGAACTTATCCTTAAAATTACCCCTTCTATGGACGTTTAAATGCTATATTCTATTAGTGCATCCCTCTATTATTCAAGTATATCAATATTTATAGACTGCCCTATTATAAGTTTATTTTTGAATTATAATCGACTAGAAAGCTTTATTTTAAAGGATTATTTACATTTTATTTAATTTTTTTAAAGTTTAGTAAGTTAATATATAAATATCTTGTTTCAAAGTTTATTTACTTAAACAATCCAAAAAATTCAATGATTACAATTATATACTAAATATACTTCATGTATTACTTTAAATATAAGTAAACAAAAGTTACCTATAATTTGATCTTTTTTAGTAACTTTTCTCTACGTGAAATATAAATTCCGCTTAATATTATGATAAATAATCCTAAAAAAGTCCAATTATCAGGAAAATCGCTGAAGAAATAGTAACCTATTATGATGTTTGTAATAATCTCAAAATAGCTAAAGGGGGCTAATATAGATGCATCCGCATATTTTAGAGACAATATCAAGAATAAATGACCTACACAGGCGAATATACCTATAGCAGCCATCATTGACCACTGACTAAATGAAGGTTTAACCCACACAAATGGCATTACAGTTGATATGATTATGGCCCCCACTACACCTGTTAATAATAAAGTTAGTAAAGGATTGTCTGAGGTGCTTAATTTACGAGTAATAATTAAATAGAAACCATACATTATGCCAGTACCAAGTGCTGCTAAACTTGCGAAATTAATTTCTACAAAACCTGGTCTAATAACGACTAAAGATCCTATGAAACCAATTACTACAGCTGACCATCTTCTAAAGCCCACTTTCTCACCTAAAAAAATTGGAGAAAATGCAGTAACAATTAGAGGTGCAATAAAGGCTAAAGTTAATGCTTTGGCTAAAGAAATTACAGAAATTGAATAAAAGAAACAAATATTGGCTGATAAGAGTATCAAACCTCTTAAAAACTGTAATTTGGGTTTGTCAGTCCAAACTAAACTTTTTCTAAAAAAGAAAAACATAACTGGCAAAGTAAATACTACGGTAAAAAAATATCTTGCCCATGTTATTTGTAAAACTGGCATATCATAGCTTAAATATTTAGCAAAACCATCCATTATTGGAAGTATCATCCATGCTAAGAGATTATAAAAAATAGCCTTCATTAAATTAAAATATATTTTAATTAAAGTATTTTAAAGCAAAGAAAACAACAATAGGAATAGTAATAAATGACATTAAAGTAGATAAAACTATAGTACTAGCGATACTATCTACAACCTTTTTTGGTGAATACATGCTACCTACTAAATAATTTAAAATTGCACTTGGCATAGCTGCTTGAATTAATAAGACACCAGCGGCAAATCCTGACAAATTAAAATAGTATATTATAACAAAAGCTATAATTGGTCCAAAAATTATTCTACATAATGATAAAATAACAGAATCTTTTAATGAAAATTTAAATCTTGTCAATGCAATTCCAAGTGACATTAAAACTAAAAAAATTGTTGCATAAGTCAATAAAAAAGTAGTGTTTTCAAGAAATATCGGTGGATCAATTTCATAAAATAAAAAAAATATAGATATTATAATTGCATATACAGGAGGACTCTTAATAAGAATATCTAATGAAAAACTTTTTTTAGCTAAAAAAACACCAAGTGTAAAATGAAATAAAATGATAACAGAGGCGACTGCGGATGCTACACCTAAACCTTGTGATCCATAGGCAAAAAGACAAATTGGAACTCCCATGTTGCCTGTATTAGGAAGAATTAGTGGAGGTAGTTCCATACTTAAATCTTTATTTAAAAAAAACAGCAATATAAGGCCTATTACAGCAAATGCACCTATCATTAATATAGAGTATAAGAAATATTGAATAAAAATATCTAAAGTAATACCAGTCGTTGTGACCGTATAAAAAATCATTGCTGGTGTTCCTATATTTCCAGCAAAGTTTGTAATAAAATTTGTATCAAATTTTGGATTTCTTCTTCCTAAATAATAACCAACACCTATGACAAAAAAGACAGGAAAAATAACTTCAAAAATTTTTATATAAATTTCCATACTTAAAAAAGCCTGATAAGTACTGGTTTTTTAAGTATATTCTTATTATTCCTTAAAGAGTTAATGCATTTTTGAGAGTTTTGTTGTTTTGTTTTATGTGTAATTATGACTATCGATGCTAATTTTTTTTTATTATTCGGTATTTGTATTAATCGTTGGATTGAAATTTTATTCTGAGCGAATTTTTTAGTTATTTGTGTCAAAACACCAGGTTTGTCTTTTACTTCAAAACGAATGTAAAGAGAGTTTGTATATTGATTAACATCATAAATTTTGATTTTATTTCTTTTCTCATCGGGTATACCAAAAGGATATTTAATATTTCCTCTTAGGATTGACAAAAGATCAGACATTAATGCCGATGAAGTTGGTTCTGGTCCAGCACCCTCACCCTGTAAAATAGTCTCACCAACAGGATTACCCTCTAATATTATAGCATTCATTACGCCATTTACATTTCCTATATATGTATTTTTTTTTACCAAACATGGATGTACTCTTTCAAAAAGTTGGTTATTAATAATTTCTGTTATTCCAAGAAGCTTGATTCTCATATTCAATTGTTCTGTAATTTCAAAATCTTTGGCATCAATATTTTCAATTCCTTCCATTAAATAGTCGGATTTTGAGATTTTTTTATTAAAAGTTAAAGAAGATAAAATTTTAACTTTAGATAAAGTATCCATACCATTTAAGTCTAATTTAGGATTAACTGGTTCAGCATAACCAAGTTTTTGAGCTTTTTTCAATACATTGTTGAAACTATCTTTAGTCAATTCCATTTCAGACAATATATAATTACATGTTCCATTTAAAATTCCATAAACTTTATTTATTTTATTTGTTGCTAAACCCTCCTTGATAGTTCTTAATATAGGAATACCACCGCCCACGGATGCTTCGAATTCTAAGTTAACTTTATTAATACCAGCTATTTTTGATAAATAATCACCATGTTTTGCAATTAAAGCTTTGTTTGGAGTAATTACATGAATTTTGTTCTTTAATGAATATTCTACAACTTTTTTTGATATGCCATCTGATAATCCAATACACTCAAACAAAATATCTATTTTTTTGCTTTTAAAGATATCCATTGAATTTTTAAAAAAGATTTTTTTATTAATTTTAAATCTTCTTTTTTTATTTTTATTTTTTGCCGAGATTCCTACGACATTAATTTTTTTATTTGTAAGGATTTCGATTTTTTTTTTATTTTTATTTAGCTCATTAAGTAAATAAATGCCGATCTGCCCTAGCCCGATAACTGCTATATTAATTTTTTTATAATTATTCATTTAAATTAGGATAGTCTGTTACTTTATTATATTCAATTAATAAGAGTTTAAATTCTAAAAAAGACATTTCATCATCAAAATTTATAGTCTTTTTAGATATGTTTTGTTGTGTGCAACCAAGTAAAAAAAATAATAAAAAAAAATATCTCATATTAAACCTTTATATTTAGGAAAGTTAAATTTTAAATTTAAGTTTTGAACAGCTTGACCAGATCCACCTTTTATTAAATTATCTATAACTGATAAAATTATATAATGATTTTTATATCTACTTTTACATAATGAAATTTTACAATAATTTGTATTTACGACATCATTAGTACTTAATAATTTATTAAATTTTTCAATTTTTACAAATTTTTCTGATTTATAAAATATTTTAAGTTTATTAATAACTTTTTTAGAACTTATGTTATTTTTTAATTTTAAATAAATTGTACTAATTATACCCCTGTACATTGGAGAAATGTGTGGAGTAAAGAAGACTTTTATTTCTTTTTTAGTATATTTGTTTAATTGTTCATCAATTTCAGCATTATGTTTATGCGTACTAATTCCGTATGCTTTTATCGACGAATACAAATTTTTATTTTTATAAGATTTATGTACAGATCTACCAGCCCCTGAGTATCCAGATTTTGAATCTATTACTATATTGTCTAGAAAAATCATATCATTTTTAACTAATGGTATTAAAGGTAGTAGAACTGAAGTTGGATAACATCCCGGACATGACAAAATTTGAAAATTTTTTACTTTGTTTTTAGTTATTTCGGGTAAAGCATAAATACTATTTTTAATTAAATTTTTAGCTTTATGTTTTTTTTTGTACCACTTTGTAAATTTTTTTGAGCTCGAAATTCTAAAATCACCCGCTAAATCAATAAGAGTGTTTCTTTTCAAAAGATATTTTGATATTTTTTGCGCCTCCCCTACTGGTAATGCGGTAAATATTACATCCACATCTTTAAGAAGTTTTTTATTAAATTTAATTAATTTTGGTAATTTTTTATTTCTAAAGTAATTTTCAAATTTAGATATTTTTTTTCCAACTGATGAATTAGCGCAAAGATACTTAATATTAAGGTTTTCATGTCTTACAAGTATCTTTAATAATTCAAGTCCTATATAACCAGTTGATCCAGCAATTAAAACATTTAGCTTACGCATATTATATTATACCAATTTAATATTAAAAAAAAATTATCTTTTAGAAAATTGAAAGCTTCTTCTTGCTTTCCTATGACCATATTTTTTTCTTTCAACGGCTCGAGAGTCTCTGGTCGTCAACTTTTCTCGTTTTAAAACTGGTTTAAACTCAGGATCAAATTGTAATAAAGCTTTTGAAATACCCAATACCATAGCGCCTACTTGGCCCGTATGCCCACCACCTTTTACATTACATTTAACGTCATAACTAGTAGGTTGATTGATAAGTTCTAGCGGTTTAAGTAACTGCATTCTATGATTTGGACGTTTAAAGTATTTACTATAATCTAGTCCATTAACAAATATTTTACCAGTTCCTTTTTTTAACCAAACCTTTGCAATAGATGTTTTTCTTCTACCAGTTGCGTATTTACTATCTTTAAAATTTATTTCAGATTCCATCCTAATTTCTTAATATATTTTTATTATTCAATTTATCAATTTCAATTATTATTGGATTTTGAGCACTATGAGGATGTTCTGATCCTTTATAGATCTTCAATTTTGTCAACTGTTTTTTTGCTAGAGGACCTCCTGGTAACATTCTTTTTACAGCTAATTTTAATACTTCATCAGGTTTTTTAAAAAATAACTTTTCAGGTGTGGTTACTTTAATACCACCTGGATAACCAGTATGTCTGAAATATTTTTTATCTTGAAATTTTTTTCCGGTAAATTTAATTTTTTCAATATTTTTAACAACAACAAATCCGCCATTATCCATGTGAGGTGTGAATGTAGCTTTATTTTTTCCTCTTAAGATCTTAGTAATGATAGTGGCCAATCTCCCTACTACAGCATTCGTAGCATCAATTTCATACCATTCATTAGATATTTCACTTTTTTTAACAAATTTTGTCATAATTTGCGCGATTAATACTTATAAATATCAAAACTGTCAATTTATTAATGTTGATTAAAAATGCCTAAATGTTAAAAATAAGTAGGTAGTTTTACCATTATTAGTAAAATTAATGCATAAAAATTTCTTTAAAACTGTTTAACAAGGGAGATAAATGAGCAAAGATAAAAAGAAAACAACTGATCCAAAAACATACAAATTTGATACCCTAAGTCTTCATGCAGGATATCAACCTCACAAAAATGCAGGTTCTAGACAAGTTCCAATATATCAAACTACTTCTTACTTATTTGATGACGTAGATCATGCAGCGGCACTTTTCAATCTAGAAAGAGGCGGACATATTTATAGCAGAATATCTAATCCTACAGTAGGAGTTTTAGAAGAAAGAGTTGCATCTTTAGAAGGTGGTACTGCAGCTTTAGCAACATCTTCGGGAATGAGTGCTATATTTTTAACAGTCATGACCTTGTGCGAAGCTGGTGATCATCTGGTTGTCTCATCTCAATTATATGGAGGTACAGTCAATTTGTTTAGACTAACACTCCCAAAGTTTGGAATTAAATGTACATTTGTTAAACCAAGAGACACAGAGGGTTTTAAAAAAGCCATTCAAAAAAATACAAAAGGAATATTCGGAGAACTAGTTGGTAATCCAGGTAATGAATTAATGAATATGCCGGAAATAGCAAAAATAGCACATGATGCAGGTTTGCCACTTATTATAGATGCGACTTACCAAACGCCATATCTTTGTAAACCATTCGAACACGGTGCCGATATAGTTATTCACTCATTAACTAAGTGGATGGCAGGACATGGTTCCTCAATGGCGGGTATACTTGTTGAAGGTGGTAATTTTGATTGGATGCAAAATGATAAGTTTCCAACAATGACTAAACCATATGAAGGATATCATGGATTATCTTTTGCAGAAGAATTTGGTCCAACAGCATTTACCATGAAAGCTAGAGCGGAAGGCATGAGAGATTTTGGACCTTGTTTAAGTCCGCAAAATGCCTGGAATGTATTACAAGGTATAGAAACATTATCTGTAAGAATGAAAAAGCATTGTTCAAACGCTGAAGAAATGGTCAAATATTTATTAAATCATGAAAGTGTAGCCTGGGTATCACACCCTAGCGTACCAGATCACCCAGATCATGAATTAGCGAAAAAACTCCTACCAAATGGTCGAGGGTCAATGATTGCATTTGGTATTAAAGGTGGAAAAGATGCAGGTGTAGCATTCATTAATAATGTTAAATTAGCTTCTCATCTTGCTAATGTTGGTGACACAAGAACTCTAGTTATACACCCAGCTTCAGGAACTCACTCTCAAATGGATGAAGCAACATTAAAATTTGCAGGTTTATCACATGATATGATTAGATTATCAGTTGGAATAGAAGATATAGATGATATTAAAAATGATTTTGAAGTTGGTTTTAGGGCAGCTAGAAAACCAAGACTCGTATCAAATCAATGAAATTTAAAGTAAATAATGAAGAGGTCTTCGCCTCAACAGGTGGAAGACCCTTTGACAAAAATAAACCTTTAATTATATTTGTTCATGGAAGTGGTTTAACCCATATGACTTGGGTTCTTCAAACAAGATACTTTGCCTTTCATGGTTATAGTGTGTTAGCTTTAGATTTGCCTGGTCATGGTTTATCAGGTGGCAAAAGTTTAAAATCAATTGAAGATATGGCTGATTGGATAAGTCAAGTAATAGATTCAGTTGGTTATAAAGAAGCATCATTAGTAGGTCATTCTCAAGGATGCTTAGTTACAATTGAATGTACTGCTCGATATCAAAATAAGATTAAAACATTAAGTTTGATGGGTGGGGCTGGAGCAATTCCGATGAATCCTGAATTGTTAGCACTTGCAGAAAATAATGATCCTAAGGCTGTAGATCTTATGATGGATTGGGCTCACGGTCCAGCAGGTCATTTTGGAGGTCACCCTGTACCTGGATTATATCATATAAACACAGGGGGAATGCTGGCTAAATCAAGAACTATAAAAGATACTCTTGGTGTAGATTTTAGAGCATGCGATAATTATAAAAATGGCTTTGAAGCAGCAAAAAAAATTAAAATACCTACTTTGTCAATTTTAGCAACCGACGATAAGATGTGTCCAGTTAAAGAGGGAAGAAAATTAGCTGATTTAATCGAAGGAAGTCAGGTTGATGTTATTGATAATTGCGGACATATGATGCTACTTGAAGAAGCAGACAGAGTTTTAAAAGTATTGAAGAAATTTATTACAACAAATTATCCCTCTAAAATAAACTAAGATTGTTTTTCCACGTTTAAATATAACAAATATAGGGACGAACTTACTAAAAATATAGAACTAATTTGATGTAAAGACGCATAAACAATTTTTACACCACTAATTAAAGTTAAAATTCCTAAAAAAATTTGTATTAATAAAAAAAAACCAATTAGATTAATTATAAAATAAAGCGCTGAATATTTGTTTCTATATATTTTTATCAGGATAAATAAATAAAATAATAAAATTACATAGGCTAAATTTCTATGAAGAAATTGGACTATCGAGGGTTCGTTGAAAGAATTTATATTTATTAGATTATTAATAGAATTATCGTCAGGGTAATAGTTTAATCCCATTAAAGGCCAAGTATTATAAATTTTTCCTGCATCCATTCCTGAAACAAAAGCACCTAAAATTATTTGACAAAATAATAAAAATAAAAAAAGTATTGGCAAATATTGATTTATTTTTTTTTCTGGTAGGTGAAGATTTTTCGTATTTAAAAAATTCCAAAATACTAATGACAATATTACAAATGCAATAACTAAATGTAAAGATAATCTATAATGACTGACATCTATTCTCTCGGTAAGACCACTTTGTACCATGTACCAACCAATTAAACCCTGAAAACAGATCAAAATAAAAATTAAATAAAGATTAGTTAAATTTTTAAAACCGACTTTTAATGAAAAAAAAATTAGGGGAATAATAAATAAAATACCAATTACACGTCCTAAAAATCTATGTATCCATTCCCACCAAAAAATAACTTTAAACTCCTCTAGTGTCATGAAATAATTTTGTTGTGTAAATTCAGGAATAAGCTTGTATTGATCAAAATAATTTTCCCATTCTAATTTAGTAAATGGAGGTAAAAAACCTTTAAATAATTCCCACTTAGTTATTGATAATCCAGAATCGGTTAAACGAGTTGCCCCACCAATTATTATCATTAGTGAAATAATACAAAACATTAAGCCTAACCAAATAGAAATATAATTTTTATGTCGATTATTAGCTATGTACATAATAATATAATTATATTAATTATTTATATATCCAATTGAATAAATGTCGCCTGAAAAAAACAAAAAACTTAAAAAACTTAGATTAGATCTAGATAAAATTGACGATAAATTGATTAAGGTCATAAAAAAAAGATTTAGAATTGTTAAATCTGTTCTTTTGCTCAAAACAAAAAAGAAGGAAATTATCGATAAAAAAAGGATTAAAATTATTTTAAACAACATTAAAAAGAAATCATTGCAGAATAAGATAGATATCAAAATAACAAATAGAATTTGGAAAAATATGATTTGGGCCTTTATTGACTATGAATTTAGAAATATAAAAAAAAATAAAAAATAACTATTTACTATGTGGTGGAAGTTTTTTTTCAATAAAAACTTCATGTTTTCTTGAAGAAGGATTATATTTTCTAGCTTTTAACTTAATCTTTGCTTTTTCACCTCCAGCAGGTTTTTTAACATAATAAAAAAAAGGACTATCTGGTTTTTTTTCTGGAACTAATCTTACTTTTATGTGAGTTTTTTTTGCCATTTTATTTATATGTTTTTAATTCGTTAATTAAATTTGAAATTCTATTTAACTTAGTTTTTATAGTTTTATTTTTGTATTCGTCAAGGTTAAATGTATCTTTATTATTCAAGATTTTTTTAACGCCATTTATAGTCATACCATTTTCTTTAAGGAGAAATTTTATTCGTTTAAGCAGTTCAATTGTTTTATCATCGTAATATCTTCTATTTCCATTTATAAGAACAGGCTTAATTTGTTTAAAATTTTGTTCCCAAAATCTTAAAGTATGAGTATTTAATTTATCTTTTTTTTTTGAAGTTAATTGTAATATTTTTGCAACTTCGCCTATTTGTTTATATTTCATCTAAGTTTTTTATATCATTATTTAAAAACTTCTTAAATTCATTTGATGGTTTAAAAAGTACCACTGTTCTATTTGAAATAGTTTTTATTTCTTTCGTTTTAGGATTTCTTCCTATCCGGCTTTTTTTGACTCTAAGCAAAAATGTCCCAAATTTTGAAATTTTTAATTTACGATGTTCTTTTAAATTATCTATAAAAAGTTCTATTATATCATTTAATAAATTTTCACAAATATTTTTAGAAAAACCTATTTGCATATATAAAGAGTTAACTATATCCTTTTTTGTTAAATTCATTCTCATCTAAAATATGTTACTTTTAATTTTTTCTATTAAATTTCCTTTTACAATTTTATAGCAAACATCTAATGAATGAGAAAAACCAATATAATCAGTTGACCCGTGACTTTTTATAACTGGGGACTCTAAACCTAAAAAAATTGCTCCATTATATTTTCTAGGATCAAGTCTTTCTTTAAATTCATTTAGTTTTTTTTTATTTAATAATGCTGATATCATTCCTAAAAATGAGTTTTTGTAAGCTTTTTTTAATTCTGATGTTATAAAATTTGCAGTTCCTTCAGCAGTTTTTAATGCTACATTGCCAGTAAAACCATCCGTTACAATTACATTGACGTCCCCGTTCATAATTTGATTTCCTTCTATATAACCTTTAAATTCAAAACCTATATCTTTTTTATTTGATAAAATTTGATATGTTTTCTTTATAACTTCATTTCCTTTTAATTCCTCAGAACCTATATTTAAAAGAGCAACCTTTGGATCAACATTATTAAAAAGCGATTTTATTAAAGATGAACCCATTACACTAAAATCTATTAAATTTTTATCACTGCATTCAATATTGGCACCAAGATCTAAAACAACACTTAATCCTTTTTTATTCGGCCAAAGTGCAGACAGTGCGGGCTTATCAATATTTTCAATCATTTGGATATTGAGTTTAGCAATAACAAATAATGCCCCAGTATTCCCTGCAGATATAACTATATCTGAATTTTTTTCTTTTACACTTTGTATGGCTTTCCACATACTTGTCTCGCGTTTTTTTGCTGCACCTAGCGGTGTATCGCTATCTTTTACTTTGTCTGTTGTATTTATTATTTTATAAAATTTTTTATCAATTTTATTCGTAATTAGTTTTGATAGAGCGCTTTCATCTCCAAACAATTGATAGAAAGAGTCTTTGTTAAATTTATTGTGTTGTAAAATGCCATCAATGATTTTCTTTGGTGAACCCTCTCCGCCCATTGCATCTACTGCAATTTTAATCATTTATAACCTTTAAAGTTTATTCTTTTGGATCTAAAATTTGTCTACCTTTATACATTCCTGTTTTAAGATCTAAATGATGAGATAAACGATACTCACCAGATTTTTTATCTTCTACGACATTTTTAGAAGAAAATTTTATATGTGATCTTCTTTTGCCAGCCCTTGAAGGTGTAGTTTTACGTTTTGGAACAGCCATATTTCTATTTTATTACATCTTTTAAATAATAATTCAAAGTATTTTTTGATAAATCTAAATAGAATTTATCAAAATAAATAGCTAAAAAATCTGATTGTAAAGTAATATTTAAGTAATTTTCGAATATTTTTGACTTTTCAGATTTCTCAAGATTATCCCAATTTTCAATTTTACCCAAAATCGAATGGAATGTATTTATATAAATTTTCATTTTCTTATTTATAGTCACATCGCTATATCCAATTTCTCGAATACTAAGCTCTAATTGACGAAAACAATAATCATAAATATCTTGTAGCTCTTTTTTATCAGTTCTTTTTTTAAATGATTTTAAAAAAAAACCAAAATGAAATAAAAAGAAGATTAATCTATCTGAAAAATCATCTTGTTTGTTCATTTTAGAATAAAGATTTTTATTTCTGGTCAAATTCACTATATTATTATAAATATTAATATATCTATTATTCATGATAAAAAAAATTTGTTTTATATTTATTATATTTCTTTTTATTTCAAATTGTTCACTAAAGAAAGTTGAAAAACATCACGGTGTCTATTTTTTGGAGGAAAAGCAATCTTCGTTAATAATAAACAGAAGTAACACAAATGATATAGTTTCGTTGTTAGGCCCACCATCTACAAAAAATACTTTTGAGAATGACGTATGGATTTATATTGAAAGAGTAATAGGTAGAAAATCACTAGCCAAACTTGGAAGGGAACAGCTTATAAAAAATAATGTATTAATATTGGAGATAAATACTCAAGGATTATTAGTAAAAAAAGAATTTTTAGACAAAAATAAAATGACAAAATTAGAATTTTCAAAAAATACTACAGAAAAAGTTTATAGTAGAGATTCTTTTGTGTATGATTTTCTATCTAGTTTAAGACAAAAATTGAATGATCCATTAGGAAAAAGAGAGTCTAGAAGAAAGAAAAACAGAAACGCTGATTAACCTGCAATAACAGCTAATAACAGAAGAGCAACTATATTTGTAATTTTAATCATTGGATTTACTGCTGGTCCTGCTGTATCTTTGTATGGATCACCAACTGTATCTCCTGTCACAGCTGCTTTATGAGCTTCAGATCCTTTTCCTCCATGATTTCCATCTTCAATATATTTTTTTGCGTTGTCCCAAGCACCACCACCTGCAGTCATAGAAATTGCTACAAAGAGACCAGTAATAATTACACCAAGTAACATTGCGCCTACAGAAGATAATGCAGCGACTTGACCACCAATTTGATAAATGACTAGATACAAAATAATCGGAGACAAAACAGGTAAAAGAGATGGTATTATCATTTCTTTTATTGCAGCTTTAGTTAATAAGTCTACAAGTTTACCATAATCAGGTTTTGCTTTTCTTTTCATTATACCAGGTATTTTTTTAAATTGTCTTCTTACCTCTATAACAACAGCACCGCCTGCTCTTCCGACTGCTTGCATACCCATGGATCCAAAGAGATATGGCAACATACCACCGACCAATAAACCCACTACTACAAAAGGATCGGAAAGATCGAAGCTAACGACCACATTTTCAAGTTTTGAGCCTGGCAGTTTTGAAAAAAATTTAATATCTTCTGTGTACGCTGCAAATAAAACTAAAGCTCCTAATCCTGCTGATCCGATTGCATAACCTTTGGTCACAGCCTTTGTAGTGTTACCAACTGCATCTAATGCATCAGTAGTTTTTCTAACATTTTTGGGTAAATTAGACATTTCAGCTATTCCACCAGCATTATCTGTTACCGGTCCATAAGCATCTAAAGCAACTACCATTCCGGCAAGAGCTAACATTGCAGTTACAGCGATCGCTATTCCATATAAGCCAGCTATAAAATTTGTTAATAATATTCCACCAACAATAATTAATGCTGGTATTGCTGTCGCTTCCATAGAGACAGCTAATCCTTGAATTACATTTGTACCATGTCCAGTAATTGATGAAGATGCTACACTTTTTACTGGTCTATAGTTGGTGCCCGTATAATACTCAGTTACCCAAATTATTAAACCAGTTATTATCAATCCAATTACACTACAATAATAAAGGCTTAAGCCAGAAAATTGTTTATCACCTATTGAATATATTTTGTCCAAACCTAAAACATAATCAGTTAGTGGATATAAAATTAGTAATGATGTAATTGCAGTAACAACAAATCCTTTATAAAGAGCAAGCATTATATTTTTTGATGAACCTAATCTTACAAAAAATGTACCAAGAATTGATGTAACTATACAAGCGCCCCCAATAGAAAGGGGGTAAACCATCATCATTAAATCATTGTGAAAAAAAATTGATGATAAAACCATTGTTGCAACTATAGTTACGGCATAAGTTTCAAATAAGTCAGCTGCCATACCGGCACAATCACCAACATTGTCACCAACGTTGTCTGCAATAACTGCTGGATTTCTTGGATCATCTTCCGGAATACCTGCTTCGACCTTACCAACTAAATCTGCACCAACATCAGCACCTTTTGTAAAAATACCACCACCTAATCGAGCAAAAATAGATATAAGTGAAGCCCCAAATCCTAAAGCAATTAAAGCATTAATTAATTCTCTTTCATCAACATTAAACTTTAAAAGCAAATAATAATAAACAGCTATTGATAATAATGCTAAACCAGCCACTAGCATTCCTGTAACTGCACCAGACTTAAACGCAATTGATAAACCACTTGATAAACCTTTTCTAGATGCTTCAGCAGTTCTAACATTAGCTTGAACTGAAACTAACATTCCTACATAACCAGCAATACCAGATAACGTAGCACCGACTAAGTAACCTAGTCCTACTAAAAAACTAAATGCGAAACTTATAATAACTAAAACTACCAAACCTACGATTGCGATAGTTTTATATTGTCTATCTAAATATGCTTTAGCACCAATTTGAATAGCAGATGCAATTTCTTGCATCTTAGAATTTCCTGTACTTGCAGCTAAAATATTTTTTCCTGTAAAATATCCATAAACAATTGCTAAGATACCAGCTAAGATTGAGTAGATTAAAATTGTTTCGACATTATTGTTCATAAATATCTTATGTATTAAATTTTTCTATTTAAAAAAATTGGACATTACAAAAATAAGTATAAAAGGCAATATAATATTAGTTAAAATTGATGAGTATAA
>MDTB01167499.1_pt1 | contig 22898 bp, 23 predicted proteins | sample 811161 | NCBI WGS metagenome assembly MDTB01 (sample SAMN05326650, study PRJNA326480) | marine metagenome | isolation source: seawater | place: Mediterranean Sea | collected 2009
ATGATTGGACAGAAGGTACGGCAGGAAATAGGCGTAGTCCTGGCCAATCGACGGCGTCTCAGGTAACGCGTGATCTGTAAACCCGCGTAAGCGAGGGTAAGCAACACACCGGAAGCGAACCACCGTGTCCTGACATCCCGTAGCAACTGAGGGGCCACTAGGCGTTTCGGATGGTCAGGCCTCCGTCAACCGGCAGAGTCACACCGGTAATGTACTGCGACGCGGGCAGCACGAGGTTCATGATCCCATGGGCAACCTCTTCCGGTTCGGCGTAACGTAACAGGACCGTCCGTCGACGCGCGAACTTGTCCTTGGCCTCATCCGAAATCCTGGAGGTCATCCCGGTTTTGATTGGTCCCGGACAGACACAGTTGACGGTGATGCCCTCTGGACCGAGTTCAACCGCAAGAGAACGAGTGAGCCCCGTCACCCCCGTTTTGGCCGCCGTGTATTGGCTCCCGAACCGGGTTGCACCAAGCGCTTCGGTGGATGCGATATTAACGATCCGAGGGTGTGCCGCTTTTCGCAGGTGCGGCAACGCCGTCCGAATGGTGACTGTTTGCGCAGTAAGCAGAACCGCGAGAGTCTGGTGCCAATAATCCAGGTAGTCATCATCATCAATGGGTGAGGAACGTGATATCCCCGCGTTATTCACCAGGATATCAATGCCACCGAAGTGTATCGCGACATCTTCGATCACCTGGGTTGTCGCGTTCATATCCGAAAGGTCCAACGGCCAGCCCTGAGCATCGCAACCGGCATCTCGCAACTCGGTCACTACGGTGTCCAGGGCATCAGCGTTGATGTCGATGGCCGCCACCCGTGCGCCTTCATCCGCAAACAGACGTGCGGTGGCGCGGCCGATGCCACTGGCAGACCCGGTTACAATGGCAACGCTACCCGAAATTGATCGACTGAGAGTTGACAACATACCTTCGCCCATCTTCCGTCCTGTAAGGCTCTCAGTGTGCCCATCACGCGGATTGTACGCAACGGACCCATTCGTCTTCGCGCCATCGACACGATAAGATGCCGCATCACTGTTGATGCTTGCGTTACTAGGATGAACTTCAGGATCCACGCGTGAACAACGAGACACGTTACGGGCGTATCGAGATCGCCAAACAGGCGCATAACTTCTCGATTGGCCACTTCACCATTTTCTCAGCGACTGAGCGTGAGAACCTGCATGGTCACAACCTGCAGCTCGTCTGTGAGGTCACAGCACCGGTGGGGGACAATGGTCTGCTGTTCGACTACGCTATTCTGAAACAGCTGATGAAGCAGATGTGTGACGAGATTGATGAACAGGTCATCCTGCCCACCGAGTCCCCCTACCTGCAGATTGAAGAATCAGACGGCTATATCGTCGCCATCTTCAATGGTGAGCGCCTGCCGTTCCTGCCACGTGACGTCACACTGTTACCGATTCGCAACTCATCGGTGGAAGAGTTCTCCTGGTTCTTCCTCAACCGAATCCAGACTCATCCTGATCTGTCTGATGCCGGTATCATCGAACTGATCGTGAAGGTCTCTTCCAGCCCGGGCCAGTTTGGGACAGCGCGATGGGCTGCGCCGGATTAAGGATGCGACCTGACGTGATTCCATTGAAAAGAGACCATCTCCGCCCTGTGGAGGGAGCAGTAGAACATTGAACGAACCCTTCCCTGACCTGATTGTGATCACCGGCGCAAGCAAGGGTATTGGTCGTGCCGTCGCCGAGCATTTCCGCGACCATGACATCCAGGTCATCAACATCTCACGTTCACCCTGTACCGTTGATGGCGTGGACAATCACGCGCTCGATTTGACCGATCTCGATGCCGAAAAGACGCTACGCGATGCCCTCGGCGCAAAAGTCAGCAGTGGTCGGATCAGCATCATCCACAATGCTGCGATGATGACCAACGACACGGCTGATGCCACGCCAACGAACAGCTTTCAGGAGGTCCTGCAGCTGAACGTCGTTGCACCTCACATCATCAACCAGGCACTGATCCCACTCATGCAACCGGGCTCCAGTGTGATCTATATCGGCTCCACGCTCTCGGAGAAGGCAGTCGCCAACACGTACAGTTACGTGACCAGTAAACACGCTGTGATCGGCATGATGCGCGCAACCTGCCAGGACCTCGCCGGCCGCGAGATTCACACCTGTTGCATCTGCCCCGGATTTACCGACACCGAAATGCTGCGGGAACACGTTGGCAACGATTCAGAGGTGCTCAAGGCGATCGGTGGACTCTCCACATTCGGACGACTGATTACACCGAAAGAGATCGCTGGTACGATAGCCTACGCGGTCGGAAACCCAGTCGTGAATGGCGCAGTCATCCACGCGAATCTCGGCCAGGTGGAAAGTTAATACCTCCGACTCGAAATCAGGACCCTAGGCGACCTATGTCAACAACAACTGCTGATCCCGGTAACGACACTACTGCCGACGTCGCCACCGTACCGCCACATATCGTCGAAAGACGTGAGCGGGTCTTCCTAGCACTGGCGGGCCTGTTCCTGTGTGCGATGACTATGCTGAACATCATCGGCATCACCAAGTTTGTACAACTCGGACCCATGGCGCTGGCGGTCGGCGTACTGCCCTACCCGATTACCTTCCTTTGTACAGACCTGATCAGTGAGCTGTACGGAAGAGCCCGAGCGAATTTCCTGGTCACCGTCGGCCTTGTACTCAACTTCTTCATTCTTGGCGTCATGTGGCTGGGCAACATGATGCCCGCCGCCGAGCAGATTCCACCCTGGCAGGTGATATCGCTGGCTGAAGATGTTGGGCTGCCTGACGGCAGCAGCATCAGCGGACAGGTTGAATTATTCACCATTCTCTACGCCACCACCTCCGGGGCCGTGTTTGCGTCCATGATGGCGTACATCGCAGCGCAGTATTGCGACGTGTGGATGTTCCACTTCTGGAAGCGACTGACCAACGGCAAACACCTCTGGCTCCGAAACAATGGCAGTACGATTGTCAGCCAGGGTGTTGATTCGTTTATGGTGATTACGGTCACGTTCGGCGCACAGTTTATTGCCGGCGCGGTGAGCCTGGGCGTCATGCTGACATTGATGGCGAGCAACTACCTGTTCAAGCTGTTCGCGGCACTGGTCGACACGTTGCCGTTCTACCTCGGCGTACACTACCTGAAACGGTATCTCCAATTATCCGATGAGGAACTGGCCGCACACGCACGCTAACATGCTGTCCGAGCAAGACACTGCAGCAATCGATACGATCATCAAATACTGGATCGGAGATGCCGATACCACACCTGATGCGGTCAAGTCGAAATCGAAACTGTGGTACCGCGGTGGGGACACGCTGGACAACGACATTCGTGAACGTTTTGGCGCGCTACTGACTCAAGCAGAAGCTGGTGCGCTGGATCACTGGCGGGACGTGGCGCGGGGTTCGTTGGCGCTGATCATCCTGTTCGACCAGTTCTCGAGGAATATCTATCGAGGCACAGATAGAGCCTTTAGAAACGACGGTAAAGCCATCACGGTGGCCGACCACGCTCTCTCAGAGAATCAACACCTATCTATGGGAGTGGTGGGCTGTAGCTTTCTCCTTCACCCCTACCATCATGCGGAAACACTGGCACTCCAGGACCTCTGTGTTGCGGGGTATGAAGCACTGATGGCGCGCACATCTACCGAATGGCATGCGCAGACTCAGTCTCATCTGGAATACGCAGTGAAACATCGGAAGGTCATCGAGCAGTTTGGTCGATTCCCACACCGAAACGCGGTACTTGGCCGAGAATCCACGGAACAAGAATCCCGGTATCTGGAAGAGGCATCCCGCTACGGTCAATAGCTCAGTCAACAGACCCCACCGTTCACAAGCGTGTTGATTCGTCTATCACACGCTGTAACGCGCTGATACACTCCGACGCAATTTTGATCCCCGAGAAAAAGATGACTGAATCTCATGGTTTCTGTGACGAGAAGTTCGCGGCTGTACGCGAGCAGTTCGAAAAAAATTTCGACGAACGCGGAGATGTCGGCGGCAGTTTCGCAGCCACCATTGAAGGCGAATATGTGATCGATCTCTGGGGTGGCCATCGCAACGCCGACAAAACACTCCCCTGGGAGGAAGACACCATCGTCAACGTGTATTCCACGACCAAGACGATGACCTTCCTAACTGCGTTGATACTCGCCGATCGTGGCGAGCTGGACCTGTCTGCACCGATCGCCAGTTATTGGCCAGAATTTGCGGCCAATGGCAAAGCTGACATCCTGGTGAGCCAGATCCTCTGCCACGCGACCGGTCTTGCCGCGTTTGATCCACCGATGGGTGAAGAGATTTATGATCACAGCCAGGCAGCGGCAAACCTGGCGGCGCAGAAACCTCTGTGGGAGCCAGGTTCCCAAAGTGGGTACCACGCCGTGACCCAAGGCATCCTGATTGGCGAGGTCGTACGGCGCATCACCGGACAATCCCTCGGGACTTGGTTCCGCGGAAATGTGACGGACGAGGTTGGTGCAGATTTCCACATCGGTCTGTCACCCGATCATTTTGACCGCACAGCAGACATGTTGCCGGATCCCGCACCCGCCGCGTCACCCCTGGCGGGTGGCGACCAGCAACCCGACATGAACAGCATTCCCGTCAAGGTGTTTACTTCAATGCAACTCCCTGACAACGCTGTGAACTCACCTGGCTGGCGACAGGCAGAGCTCCCTGCCGCCAACGGCCATGGCAACGCACGCGCAGTGGTCCGTGCACAGACGGCGATGGCCAACGACGGCACCGCGTTTGGAAAGACCCTGTTGTCGAAAGCCGGCGTGGATCGTGCGAGCGAAGAACAGATCACTAGCACGGATCTCGTTCTTGGATTTCCCATCACGTTCTGTATGGGCTACGCCCGAGGAAATCCCATGTTGCCACTCTGCCCCAATCCGGATGCTATCTGGTGGGCTGGTGCAGGTGGTTCCTCAATCGGTGTCGACAAGGGAAACCGCCTTTGCTACTCCTACGTCATGAACCAGATGAAAGCGACACTGGTCGGTGATGAACGCGGCAGTGGTCTGTCTGCCAGTCTGTACGCATCGCTTTAACCTGCCGGGGAGGTATTGAATATGGCATCTTCAGAATTCGAACAGATAACCACCGAACTCAGTGACAACATCCTGACGATCACGTTGAACCGCCCAGACCGTCTGAATGCATTTACTCCCCATATGCAGGGAGAACTCATTGAAGCTTTCGATCAGGCTGATGCCAACGACGATGTCGGTGCCATCATCATCACCGGTTCCGGTCGCGCATTTTGTGCTGGTGCTGACCTGTCAGACGGCGGCAGCACCTGGGAAAAGCCAGCGCTTGCCCGGGACGGTGGCGGAAGACTTACGCTACGCATTTTTGAGTCCCTGAAACCCGTGATCGCCGCCTGCAACGGCCCGTCAGTTGGCGTCGGCACCACCATGCAATGTGCCATGGATGTCCGGTTGGCTGCCGACACCGCGCGGTATGGGTTTGTCTTCTCGCGTCGAGGCGTCGTTCCCGAAGCCTGCTCCAGTTGGTTTCTGCCACGCATTATAGGCATCAGCCAGGCCCTGGAATGGACCTATTCGGGTAGAATTTTCGAAGCTGAAGAGGCGTTGGCAACTGGTTTTGCACGTCAAATATACGCGGGACCAGACCTCATTCCGGCAGCCAGAAAGTTGGCGAGTTCATTCATTGACGACAGTTCAGCCGTGTCGGTCTCAACCATCCGACACATGATGTGGAAGGGGCTAACCATGGATCACCCCATGGAAGCACATAAGATCGATAGTCGGGGCATGTACTACCGGGGTCGATCTGACGATGCAAAAGAGGGGATAAGTTCATTCCTCGAGAAACGGCCACCGTCGTTCCCAGGCAAAGTCAGCACCGATATGCCTGACCACTTCCCCTGGTGGGATGATCGAGAGTTTGAATAGCGCATCATGAAGATTGTGCTGATGCCACCGTCCGGTGTTTTCGCCTTGGACGAAAGTGCCACCAAAGTCCAACCACATCAATTCCCATCCGTGCAGCACCGCTCAGGTTAAGACTTGAACCGTGCACGTCCGTCCATTGTTGCAGGGACTGTTCACGGAACACCGACAATGGGATGGTGACCTTTTTGCCATTGGGAGTAGGCCAGAAATGCAGGTGGATCATAGGAACTCCCTAGTGAACATCCTCGGCCGAAACCGAGCGGGACAGTCGACCTCAAGTCACTGTCTCGCAGCAATCGGCGCGCATGTGGTGCATTTTCACTAAGCGACTGGCTATTTTCGCTACCCAACGCGACGCGTTGAGACCTTTTATTCATATAAAACAGCTAGTTATAACCCTGGCACGAATTGTGCTTTTCATTCAGCAACAACCTGAGACACGACCAACCTCAAAGTAATAGCACATGATTGACCTGATCCTACATATCCTGCTCCTCGGTATCGTGGTGATCGCCATCGCGAAACACGTGCCTGGAATCTGGGTCTCGGACTATCTGACCGCAGTGGCTGTCGCCACCGTATATGTACTGATCAACGTCACACTGGGCACGGTTGCAAAACTGGTTACCTTGCCTTTGATCATTTTGACCCTTGGATTCTTTACGCTGGTGATCAACGCCACAATGTTGTGGGCCACGGACCAGATGTTTGAGGATTTTGAAATCTACAGCATCGGATCACTGATGATCGCAGCGATTTTCTGCCAGCGTACCGCACCCGCACGTTCGTCCCGGTCACGCGCGTCGGATTGCCAGTCTTCGTAGGTTGAGATTTTCATAAGGCCTTAATTCTCGCCAAATCATGGTCCACTAGCGTTAACAACCATCGCATCGCAGAGAACGTTAGTCGATCGCTACGAAAAAGTTGGCACCAAACACCATCGCCGATGCCACCCTGAACTGGATATTCTGACATGCTGCTACTCAAACTCAGACAACGACGCAATCTTCTGCTAAATCCCAGGCACGAGCCTGTTCACGATCGACAGCGTGGTGGATCCGTGACCCGTCAAACGGACGAACCTGATGCAGATCCTCCTAATGCGTCAGAGGTCCCCAAACGGACTAGAACGGGTTCATCGTCCCTGTCCCAGGGATCGACAAAATCCATGGCCTATCTTCTCTAGACCAGAGCGCTCGATCTACTGACCCGAACGATCCTCGGCCACTATCCGGGGGTCTGATTTGATAGACTCGGGGCTCCTCAAACCATCAGGAGCTTCCATGGCGGAGATAACCGGCGGCGAAGCCGTATACCATGCCCTCGTCAAACTCGGTGTCAGACACGTTTTCGGCATCCCGAGCGTGCACAATCTGCCTATCTTTGACGCCATACAAAATGGTGGTGAGATAGAACCCATTATTACGCGACATGAGCAGGCCGCAGTCCACGCAGCTGACGGCTACGCGCGGACGTCAGGCACCCTTGGCGTTGCCATCTGCAGCACCGGACCCGGAACCACCAACACCGTCACCGGGCTCTACGAGGCGGGTTTCGCATCGTCCCGCGTCATGCTCATCACCGGACAAACCGACAGCATCGACTATGGTAAAGGCCGTGCCGCAGGTCACGAGGCAGAGAATCAGCTCCCCATGCTGCGCACTGTCACCAGGGCGGTTGAGAGCCCAAGACACACCCAGGACCTTGCTCCGGCAGTCTACCGTGTCGCCGCCAACATCCTGTCCGGGCGACCTCAACCCGGTGCCATCGAAATGCCAATCGACCTGCAATATGGTCGCACCGATGTCCCGGTTGGAGAACCGCTCCCGGTACACCCCGTCGCGCCACAACAGGAGGCGATCACCCGAGCCGCCGAGTTGATCGGTAACGCCAACAAACGAATCATCATTGCCGGCGGCGGCGCAGTCGGTGGCGGTGCCAGTGAAGCTGTCCAGCAACTGGCCGAATCCCTGAATGCGCCTGTCTTCAGTTCCATCAATGGGCGCGGGGTCATACCTGACGACCATCCATTGTCCGCCGGTTCTTTTGTAAACCGTCCGAACATGCTGGCAGCGATCAAAGACACCGACGTCATCATTGCGGTCGGCACCCGGTTGCGAGGCCCCCTCGCCGCCTGGGGTCGCATCCCTGGCAAGCTGGTTCACATCGATGTTGATCCACAGGTTCACGGACTTGTGTTGGCGCCGGCGGTCAGCATTATCGGCGACGCTGCCGAATCCGTGAGTCAGCTGAATGAACAGATGAACGCAGCGCCCGGTGATGAAGCGTTTCTGTCTGCGACCCAGTCAGCCTGGCAGGACATCCAGGCGTCAACACGGGAAACCATCGGCGCCGATATGTCGGAAATCATGGATACCATGCGCGGACTGATGGATCGCGACAGCTCGTTCGTCCGCGACATGACGATGCCCGCTTACGCCTGGGGCAACCAGATGTTTCCGATCTACTCCCCCAGAAGCACCATGAACCCGAACTCCGGTGCCATTGGTCCTGGCCTGCCGATGGCCAACGGTGCGGCGCTCGCGAGTGGCAAGAAGACAGTGGCCATCCATGGTGACGGTGGCGTGATGGTGCACATCGGCGAACTCTCCACCACCGCGCAATACCAACTGCCGGTCGTCCTCGTTGTCTTTACAGATGGCGGATACGGCGTGCTTCGTGGTATCCAGAGCCAGCGGTTCGAAGGTCGCAACATTGGTACCGACCTCGCTACCCCCAACTTCGCCATGTTGGCGAAGAGCATGGGTATCGAAGGAGAACAGGTCAAAGGCCTTGCTGCATTCAAAGAAGCGTTCAAGCGGGCCATGGATCACGACGGTCCGTATGTACTCGACGTGGACCTGAACGAACTTGCTCAGATGACCGGATTTGGGAAACGGATCGAATTCGAGCAACCACAATAACCCCTCAGAAGGTCACGCCATGAAATTTGGATTGTTCGGTATCAACAACGGGGTCTGTGGTGACCCGGCCATCATGATGGCCGTCAGCCGCCAGGCGGAATCGCGCGGCTTCGAATCGGTCTGGACCGGCGAGCATGTGGTGCTGCCGGACCCACAGGTGCCTCCCTCACCGGCACCGCCGCTGATGGATATGGTCCATCCACCGGTCGCCCTAGCTTACATCGCAGGATGTACAGAGACTCTGAAGCTGGGCACCGGGATCGCGCTGCTGGCGCAGCGCAATCCTGTGGTGCTTGCAAAAGAAATGGCTGGCCTTGATTTCCTGTCCCGCGGACGCCTGATCATGGGAATCGGCGCTGGTTACCTGAAGGCGGAATTTGACGCACTGGGGATCGATTTCTCAGCCCGAGGTGCACGGAGCGATGAATGCATCGATGTCATGCGAGAGTTGTGGACATCCGACAATCCGACATTCGACGGGCGATTCACCCGCTTTTCAGGCATTCAGTCAAGACCACAGCCAGTCAGTCCTGGTGGCCCACCTATCGTCGTCGGCGGTTCCAGCGACGCGGCCCTGCGGCGTGCAGTAACCCGCTGCCAGGGTTGGTACGGTTTCGCACTGAACGAGGAGCAGACGAAGGATTGTCTTGATCGCCTTGCCGCCATGGCAGAAAAACACCCCAGGCCGGAGTCACTGGGACCGCTTGAGATCTCAGTGTCACCGCGTGTACGGATGAACGACGACGTACTGGCAGCCTTCGAGGACATGGGCGTTCATCGTCTGATCCTGCTACAGTCCGGACAGACGCAGGATGCACTACTCCAATTCGTTGACGACACGGCTGACGCTTTCATCCGCTGATGACCGGCCGCCGCAGTCTGGCTTCGTGACATGAACACACTGCTTGTTGACGTGTGCGACACCCTTTATTGAGGGAATACGACGTTTGATTTCATGGCGTGGCGGAATCGGGACGACCCCACTGAGTCCCGGTTGTTGGAATCACGACGTCGTTTCTGGCACCGGCTGCATTACAGGCTGACCGGTCATGATCGAATCCGCACCCGCATCATCGGGCAACTGACAGTTGCCGAGTCCAAAATCCTGAAGAAACAAGGGCAACAGTTTCTTGATTCGATCACGAGGATCGAAAAAACTTGAGGCTAATCGAGACCTACCGCAACGATGGTTATCGAGTTGTCCTTTTGTTATCGAGCCTCGACTGTGTCGTGGAGGCGGTCGCGCAGCGCCTGAACGCCGAGTGGCGTGCCAGTGAGCTTGGCTTTGTCGATGGGAGGTGCACCGATAAGCTCGTCCGCGACATTCTGCACCACAAGCATAGGATCATCGCTGAGCGCTACGCGACCGACAATACGCTCATGCTGACGGACAATCGTACCGACCTTGCCTTTGCGGCAGCGGTAAGCGACTTCATCGCGGTCAGGTCACGATCAGACGAACGTGCGCGGCGCTTCTGGCAACGGCACGGGATCACACAAACCTCTGCTGGTCACATCTTTGCACCTTTTATTCCTCTCCCTTCGTTTCTCACGCCCGTTTTCTCCCGCACCCGTTTCCTGCACCGGCTTCCCTGAAGTTCTCCCCCCTTGGTGAGACTGCGATCAGCGGCTGTTACCATGCAAGTGCTTAACCACTGTGAGAGAGCCCATGGATCTCACCATCGAGACCATTGAGACGTTTCTGGTGCCCCCAAGATGGCTTTTTGTCAAAGTGACAACCCGTTCCGGGCTTGCCGGGTGGGGAGAAGCAGTACTCGAAGGACGGGCCCAGACCGTCGCGGCCGCCATCGATGAACTCGCTGACTACCTGATCGGACAGGATTCACGTCGGATAGAGCACCACTGGCAGGCGATGTATCGGGGCGGGTTCTATCGAGGTGGGCCCATTCTGATGAGTGCCATTGCCGGTATCGACCAGGCGTTATGGGATATTGTCGGCCGGAGCTACGACGAGCCTATCCATGCCTTATTGGGCGGACGGGTTCGGGATCGGATGCGAGTGTACGCCTGGGTAGGTGGCGACACAGACGAAGCCATTGTTGAGTCGGCCCGCGCGGCGATCAACGCGGGTTTCGCCACCACCAAGATGAACCTCATCAATGGTCCCCTGGCGATTGTCGACAGCCGCCGGAAAGTGGACGATGCAGTTACGACGCTGTCGAAGCTTCGGGATGCTGTTGGCAACCAACTCGACATTGCCGTGGATTTTCACGGGCGGGTTCATCGACCGATGGCGAAGGTGCTGATTGACGCGTTGGCACCGTTCCATCCGCTCTTTATCGAGGAGCCCGTGCTCCCGGAGCACCTGGAGTTCATGGCGGACCTCCGGAGAAGTACGTCCATACCCATTGCGACGGGCGAACGCCTGTTTTCTCGATACGATTTCAAACGCCTGTTGACGCTCGGAGCAGCCGATATCGTCCAACCTGATCTATCCCATGCCGGTGGCATCACTGAATCGCGCAAGATCGCCAGCATGGCGGAGGCCTGGGATGTTGCGCTCGCACCCCACTGTCCACTAGGTCCGATCGCGCTCGCCGCGTGCCTGCAGGTTGATGCGGTGAGTCACAATGCGTTTATCCAGGAACAGTCCCAGGGCATCGCTTACAACCAGGCCAATGACCTCACGCGCTGCCTGACGAACCCCGAGGCAATGCACTTCGACTCAGGGTTTATAAAGATCCCCGACGGCCCGGGACTCGGCGTAGAGATTGATGAAGAATACGTACGACGTGTCTCGATACCCGGTCATCGCTGGCGCAATCCTCTATGGGAACATGAGGATGGCAGCATTGCGGAGTGGTAGTCCGCTAGGACCCACCGGCTTGTTGCATGGTGTCAGCAAGCCAGCGCGGAAAGGTTGTCAGATCGTCATCTGAGAGCCCGATCAGACTCGCCAGCGCACTACCGCAAACACCCAGCCCCATTGCTGCGGTGGCAATCAGAAATACACGCAAGCGGGCCTTCTGACGAGCCTCGTCCGTCGCCCCTTCCTTTTCCGCGATCGCATCAATCATGCCGGAGAAAAGCACCCCGACGCCCTCATTATGACCATCCACCGCCTCGCTGATGCTTACATCCTGATGCTCAAGGGTCAGCCATGCCGCAAGCCGGCCATGGTTGTTCGTCGCGAGTTTCTGGAAAAGACCCGCTAGTACCTGTTCCGGCGAATCCTGCCTCGCCAGTGCTTCTCGAACATCCGACAGAAGTTCGGTTGTCATATGGGACAGCAGCGCCTGCCGCATCGCGGTGGTACTGCCAAAGTGATGAATCACCGTGGCATGTGACATCCCGGCGGCCTCCGCCACCCCGCTGATGTTAAGACCGGAGAGCCCAATCGTCGCGAGGCGGTCAGCTGCGGTTGAAAGAATCAGCTCGCGGGCTTCTTCCGGGGATCGACGAACACGTTTAGTCTTCTTTGATACCGTTTTTGTTGTTGCTTTTATATCCCCGTCCCCCAAAGCCATCACCAACGAATCTCCGCCAGACCCGAGAGGTAACCTAGGCACTATCAACATTTATGTCAATAGTTGACATCGTCTCCCATACAATTATGATGTCTTGGATACCTACATTGAAGTCAACAGTCTTTCGGAAAAGTAACATCATGCCTGAACACGCCAGATCCCGCATGCAACCACTCGTTGCGCTCCGCGCACTGCGCACCCTCATCAGGGACCCAGAACGTACCGAGCAGGTGTTCGTCATCATCCGGGCGATGGCCGGCGACTCCATCGAACGAAACTACGCCCGTTTTCTTCGGACAGACCGTGGTCAGATCATGCGTCGTGAACGCCCAGATCTCATTGAGTATCTGAAAGACCGGGAAGCGCTGGCCCAGATGCCTAAGGGTAGTCTTGGGCGCGCCTATCTGGAGTTTGCTGAATCACAACAGATCACGGCCGATGGGCTAGTCGAAGCCAGCACCGACGATACCGTGATCGAGGACCCGGGACTTCGCTGGTTTGCAGAACGCCTGCGTGACATGCACGACCTCTGGCACGTGACTACCGGATACGGACGAGATACGTTTGGTGAAGCCTGCCTGCTGGCCTTTACTTACGGACAGACGCAGAACCGTGGCCTCGGGATTATTGCATTCGTTGGCACCATCAAGCTGGCCCGAGAACTTGGTCAAGGGATTTTCAGTGCTGTGTGGCAGGGTTACAGGGCGGGTAAACGTGCTCGATGGTTGCCTGAACAGCCCTGGGAACAACTACTCTCTCAGCCACTGGACAAAGTACGCGAGCAACTTCGGATTCACGAGCCCGAACAATATCGATCCGTGCACCAACGACTGGCAACCGCAACGGCCTGACGTCTAAGTGGCCTTCAGCTGCGGTTCCAGCTCGAGCGTAGTTCAAACAGTGTCACTCGAAGCACCTCTTGGGTAACACCACGCGCCATGAGTACCAGTGGGTGAATGTAGGCACCCGGTAAGAAACAGAAGCAACCACTGATCTCTCCCTCGTTCAGAAAGACCTCAACCGAGGTCAGATCGACCAACAGTTGAATTTTCAGTTCGGCATCTGCACGTTGATCACGTAGCCGGCCGAGATCCACGGCGCCGTTCTGAAACCGAAGCTCTTTGCTCCCCCAGTCGACGACCAACGGCTGACCTCGCACAGACACGACCAGTTGCCCTGACTCGCAGGGCGTCAGCGTCAACGACACATCAATCAGTCGCGCGTCCGTATCGGCGATGAAGGGCGTACCTTCATTGATCTTCACGTCATCGATTGTGCTCGACCGAGCACGCAGGGACTCTAGCTCAGACACCGGCACCCTCGATAGTCGCGCATCCGCACCCGTACCTGCCAACGTCAATTCCATCGGAACCGACATCTGCTGATTGAACGGCATCTCAGGATACTGCCCGCCCGACATCCAGGACACTTGAATGATTCGTCCATCGGGCGCGTTACTGTAGGTTTGAGCTGCATAGCCATTACGCCCGTATTCCGCCGTCAGCAACTCGGTATGTGGCACAAATTGATCACCGTCAAACTGACCCAACTGGTAGCCGCCCTTCGCTCCCCAGAACACCCACTGCTCGTCACCTGCGTCATCTTTTAACGGAAAGAAATCGGGACACTCACTGACCCCAGGTAACGTCACATCCTGGAAACGTTCCCAGGACTTCGCGTCCGTGGACCGCATCAGGCAAAACCGATCTTCTGCAAGATATAACGCCATAACCCATCGCTGACTGGGTTTATGCCAGATCACTTTCGGGTCACGGTTTGCACATTCAATGTGATTAACAACCGGGTTGTCCGCGTACTTTTCCCACGTCACGCCATCGTCCTGACTAACGGCAAGACATTGCGTGTAAGTTTGTCGGGGCTTTGCGTGTTCACCCGCCGCGGTATAGAACGCAAGCACCGCGCCTTCGCCAAATCCCGCCGTACCTTCATGGTCCACGACCGCTGAACCGGAGTACATGGTGCCAAGCGCGTCCGGGTACAGGGCATGTTCGACCTGGCGCCAATGAACCAGATCATCTGAGATCGCATGACCCCAGGTCATGTTACCCCAGACAGTCGCTTCAGGATTGTGCTGGAAAAACAGATGCCATTTGCCCTCCACCCACACCAATCCATTAGGATCATTGAGCCAGTTCTCTTTGGCTGTGAAATGAAACTGTGGTCTGTGGACCTCGTTGTATAAGTGATCATTCATCGCGCTTGATACCCCCAGCAGTCTTGTGCGCGGACCCTACCATGAGCCGACTCTGCGAAATAGATTCGCAACACGGATACGTGACGTGGGCAGGACAACACCGCCTATCGCCTAATGGCGAACAACAATTTATGCTTCTCCTTCCGCGCGCAGCGCTATCCGATCAGAGCAATAGACGATGTCATTCCGAGAAGAAACCCGAACATGGCTTGAGGAGAACTGCCCGCCATCGATGCGCATACCTGGCGGTGTCACCAATGGCGGACGAAAAGCAAAACTCGGTGAAGACCAGCGCGCCTGGCTGGACCGGATGGCCAGCAAGGGCTGGACCGCTCCCACCTGGCCGAAGGAGTATGGCGGTGGCGGCCTGAGTGTTGAGGAACACCAGGTCCTGGTTGAAGAAATGCGTCGTATCAATGCACGTGCTCCGCTCGCGGGACATGGGCTTACCATGATTGGGCCGGCCATCCTCGAATTCGGTACAGAGGAGCAGTGCCGCGAACATCTGCCTAAGATCGCAGCTGGTGAAATCCGTTGGTGTCAGGGCTACAGCGAGCCCGGTGCCGGTTCCGATCTGGCAAGCCTGCAGTGTCGAGCAGTACCCGACGGCGATGACTACATTATCAACGGTTCGAAAATCTGGACGTCCGGCGCAGACCAGGCGGACTGGATCTTCTCACTCGTGCGCACCGATACCAGCAAGAAACATGAGGGGATCTCTTTCATGATCTACGACATGGAATCCGAGGGCGTCTCGATCTCACCGATTGAACTGATCAGTGGGTCATCTGAGTTCTGCCAGACCTTCTTCGATGACGTCCGGGTTCCCAAGAAACAGATGATCTCCAGCCTGGGCACTGGCTGGACGGTCGGCAAACGCCTTCTGCAATACGAACGAACATCCATCGGGGGTATTGGCGGATCCAACCAGAAAGTGACAACGATCGACGAACACGCCATGAACTACGTCGGCAGTGACAATGGGAAAATCACAGACCCTGCCGTGCGCGATGCCGTGACGTCTTTGCGAATGGATGAACGGGCCTACCAGCTCACGACACGCCGCTCGGCTGAAGAGGCCATGAGTAACAAGGCCCCGACCTTCATGTCTTCCTTTTTCAAGGTGTATGGCACCGAGCAGAACAAGGAACGCACTGAACTGCTCGTGCACATCATGGGGACCAATGGTTTTGGCTGGGAAGGCGCTGGGTTCAGTGGCGGCGAGCTGGGCGCCACACGCAACTGGCTCCGCTCCAAAGCCAATTCGATCGAAGGAGGCACCTCTGAGGTGATGTTGAACATCATCGCCAAACGCATTCTCGGCCTTCCGGACTGACCAGCATGAACAACCCGCCCAATATCGCCATTGTAGGTGCGACCGGTGCGGTCGGCCAGGAATTTTTGCGTCTGATCAATGAGCGTGACCTGTCTTTTGGAGAGTTACGTCTGCTTGCCAGCGCACGCTCCGCAGGCCGCACGATCCGCCTCAAGGATCAGAATCACACCATCATTGAGCTGTCAGAGAACAGCTTCACCGGCATCGACATCGCACTGTTCTCGGCGAGTGGCCGCATCAGCCGCCAATACGCACCGATCGCGGCGCAGGCCGGCGCGGTTGTCGTGGACAATTCTTCCGCTTTCCGCATGGATCCGAAGACGCCATTGGTCATTCCTGAGATCAATCCCCAGGAGATCGCAAACCACAATGGCATAATCGCCAATCCAAACTGTTCCACCATCGTCATGACGGTACCGATCTGGCCGATTCACCAGCAGGTTGGGGTTGAGAGAGTGGTGGTCGCCACGTACCAGGCAGCCAGCGGTGCGGGCGCCGCAGCGATGGACGAACTCGCGCAGCAAGCACGGGACTGGGCGGCGGGCGACCCCATCACCCAGGACGTGTTTGATCGCCAGTACATCTGGAATCTCTTTTCACACAATTCCTCGATTGATCCCGACACCGGATACAACGAAGAAGAAACCAAAATGATCTTTGAGACCCGCAAGCTGTTTGCAGATCCAGAAATCAATGTTTCTCCGACCTGCGTCCGGGTCCCGGTACTTCGGGCCCACAGTGAAGCCATCAACCTGACCCTGAAGCAGCCTCTCTCCGAGGAAGACGCCAGAGACCTGATGGCATCCGCACCCGGTGTTCAGGTGATCGATGACCGGGAACGTAACCGTCATCCGGAACCTCTCATGGCGTCGGACCAGGATGACATCTTTGTGGGCCGGATACGATCTGACGCGGGTCAGCCGGAAGGTCTGGGACTCGAGCTGTTTGTTTCAGGTGACCAGATCCGCAAAGGCGCCGCACTGAATGCGATCCAGATTGCAGAGCTGCTTCTCTGAGCTGACTTTGAGGCTGTACCCGATCGCCCTGACCACCAATAGACCCCCTTCCCGCTTTTCGATATTCTGCCGGCTCAGTTTCATGAGTTGAGGGTTCTGACATGGCGCCAATTCCAAAGGGCGGTACCGTCGCAGTCACCGGGGCTGCAGGTTTCATCGGCAGCTGGGTGGTCAAGTTGCTACTCGAGAAAGGCTATCGTGTACGTGCATGCGTCAGGGACGTCAACGACCCTGCTCGGACAAACTTCCTGCGGAAAATGCCAGGGTATGCAACCCGGCGCCTGACGATCCACTCAGCAGACCTCGACAACGATGGCTGCTTCGACGAGATCTTCAAGGGTTGCAGTGGCGTCGCACACGTCTCTCACGTGAGCGGCTATGACGACCAGGATTACGTCAAACGTGTCTGCAATCACATCATCAACAGTGTCAACGAATCCGGTTCGGTCAATCGCGTTGTGGTGACTTCCAGTGTCGCTGCCGTGATTAGTGAAATGGACCTCCAGGAACTGGTGAAGCGACCGGTTCTATATGAAGACCGCTATCCGGATGAGCAGAATCCGAAGCGAACCCCGGAACGGGGGCAGGGATATTCAATGGGCAAGGTACTCGCCCAACGCATGTTCTCGGATGCTGCGGAACAGGCAGGCACCTGGGATGCCATCACTTGCTGCCCGGCTGACAATATCGGACCGATCCTGTCGCCGCACCAGAAAGACATGGGTCCGTGGCAGCACAACATCGAAACCATGTTGTTGGGCCGCTACAACCAGAGCGGCGTCTACAGACCCTGGATGCCAGTCGATGTCCGGGACGATGCCGAGTCCCACATTGGTCTGCTGGAGTCGTCGTTGGTACGTAACGGTGAACGTTACATCGCCTGGTCCACGGAGACACGCAACGTCGAAGACATCTGTGCTGACATCGGTCGATTGTTGCCGGAACTTGGTCACGCGGAAGCTGAACTGGTTGAAACCCACCCGGAGAGGCACCAGGCGCGCGAAGCGGAGTTCCGCGGTATCTGGGCACAGTGTGACCTACGCAATGATCGTATCCGGGCAGTGACAGGCGTGACCTTCCGCCCCCTAGACGAATCCGTCAGGGACTGTATTGAGTCTCTGATCACCGTCGCTGGCGTGAAACCCAAACTGCGCGACGGATGCTCGCTGCAGGAGTGACCCGAACGTCGACAAAAGCCACGTGAACGCCGGTGACGATACGGACGCCGATGGCACGCCATCAGCGTTCCGTAATCTTCAGGTCGCGATTGAAGACCTGCCTCATGCAAGCGGTCTAGATACTTCACCAATGGAACCCTCGTATGTGAAGCTGGCAGTTGCGTTTGCGATTATCAGGTGGGTGATAGCGTCCATCGTCGCGATAGTCGTGATCGGCGAGTCTGGTTTGGGAGACTATCGTGTCCTTCCATGGTTGTCGGTTCCCGTCATCCTGCTTCTGGCAACACTTGATCTGCTGTTCAGTCGCCGCGCCGCGATGGTCAAGCGATACGCTGTGCGCTACCACGATGTGTATTTTGAAAGCGGCGTCTTCTGGCGGTCGCAAACCATCCAGCCTCTGAACCGTGTACAGCATGTCGAGGTCGGCCAGGGTCCGATCGACAAGCGTTTCGGCCTGGCGCATCTACAGCTCTTCAGTTCCGGGTCAGGCGCCTCGAGCATCACGATCCCAGGGCTGACCCTGGATCGGGCAGAAGGTCTTCGCGAATTCATCCTGCAGCATCGGGATAGCAAATGACGGAAGGCTGGCATCGGCTATCCGGCTGGTCTGTGCTCTATTTCATTTTCAGATTTCTTCGTCAGCTGGTCGCCAACATCTTTGCGCTCATTCCTGCGATATACGGCATTACCCGTATCGAGAATGTCCAGATTGGCATTGCGATTGGGGTGGCGTCGGCGTTCGTTGTTACGCTGTATGCGGTGATGCAGTATCTCTACTTTCGTTACCAGGTGACCGACGATGCAATCCTGGTACGTGAGGGCGTCTTTTTTCGAAAGCAGGTCAATCTGGGATTCGAACGCATTCAGAATCTGTCGCTGGATCGCCCTTTTTACTTTCGTCCTCTCTCACTCATCACACTCAAGGCCGACGGCACGGGTTCGACCGGCGAAGAGGTGAACCTCGCGGCACTGTCGGAGCCAGAGGCGACACGCATCCATGACCAGATACGCACGGCGCGCGAAATCGCCTCAGCGTCAGTCCATGCCGAGGACGCAAACGAGACCGGGGTTGTTACCGAAGGTGGCGAGGCCTTCCTGATCGACCGAGAACTGGGGCATCTCGTATTGCACGGGCTCACCAATAACAGGGCCTGGATTGCGCTCGCTGCGATCGGGGCTTGTTTCGGACAGTTCGCGGACCCACTGCGGGACTACGTCGCAGGACTCGGCATCGACTTCAGTGCGATGCTCGTCGATGCCACAATAACCATGTTCATTGTCCTCGCAGTGTCCGCGCTGGTACTGAGCATCATCATTGTCACCAGCCTGTCGATTCTGGGTTCCATATTCGCGTATTACGGCTATGAGCTCACCGGTTCCCGAACACGCCTGACGGTTCAACGCGGCCTGCTTAACCACCGCACTACGTACATGAAAAAGAGCCGCGTTCAGGCCAGTCACTATCAACAGGACTGGCTCGATCGAGTGTTCGGAAGACTGAACCTGGTTTTCGAACAGGTCTCCCACCAGGCAACCAACGAACTCGATAGTAACTCCCGCCTCGTCGTGCCTTCGGTCACGATGCCGCAAGCCAATCACCTCACGCAGGAGATTGTCTCGGTCGATGATCCTGCCACCTATGATTACCAGGGTGTCAGTCTTCGATTGCTGGCGCGCAACCTCGCCATAACACTCATGGTATGTACTTCTCTGGTTATGGGACTGCACATTGCTGACATCGGACCATTGAGTGCCCTGCCTATTCCGTTTTCACTCTGGGTAGGACTCCTGCAGTACTACCAGTGGAAAAGACTCGGGATCACGGTCGAAGGCAACCTGGCAATCGTTCGCAAAGGTACGATTGGCATCCACTACACCGTGATCGAGCTACACAAGTTGCAGTTCGTCCGACTTTCACAAACACCATTCATGCGCCGCAGTCAGCTGTCATCGCTGGTACTGACGGTCGCTTCACGCACGCTGGTGGTCCCTTTCCTCGCACAACAGTTCGCCGAAGCCGTGCGCGACTATGGTCTCTATCAGGCAGAAGCCAGAGAACGATCCTGGATGTAGCGCCCGTGGCCAAAAGCGCCTGCGGCTATAGCCAAGCCCAACAAGCGTATCGCCCACCAAGAAAGGCAGATTGCCTAATCGTGCCGGCTCTGACACATTGTTCCTATTCACTCAATATCCATTCAAACAACACAGCAGGAAAACAGATGGCAGACCAGAACCGACAGGTCATGATCGATTCTCTACCGGAAGATCAGCTTCAAGAAAGCAACTATCGCCTGGAGACGGCTGAGATACCCACCCCGGGCGACGATCAAGTGTTGTGCAGAACCCTGGTACTGACAGTCGGTGCGGGCACGAGGGCTGGGCTACAGGGCAGCGCCAGTTACGCAGGTGCGCCCAAGGTCAATATCGTCATGAACGGCAGCGGTGTGGCGCGCGTTGAGCAGTCCAACAGCGATCGATTCAACGCAGGAGACCTGGTGATCTGTCCCAGTGGCTGGCAGGACTACTCCGTACATGATGCAAACGCACTCACCCCCATTACCGGTGATATCGACCCTGCACACTATCTGGGTGCACTGGGCACCAACGGGCTCACAGCTTACTTTGGTCTGTACAACGTTGGCGAAATGAAAGCGGGCGACACAGTCCTCGTGTCCGCGGCCGCCGGCTCAGTCGGGCATCTTGTCGGCCAACTGGCCAAAATCAAAGGTGGACGCGCTGTGGGCATTACCAGCACGCCTGAAAAGTGCGATCTACTAACGAGCGAACTGGGCTACGACGCCGCGGTTTCCTACAAGTCACCAGACTTTCGCGCGGATTTGAAAGAGGCCTGCCCCGATGGTGTCGACATCTACTTCGACAACACTGGCGGAGACATTCTGGAAATGGCGCTTCGACGGATGAATGCGCATAGCCGGATTGTCTGTTGTGGCGTTGTATCGCAATACGACACCAACAACCCTGCAGGTGGACCGCGTGGTATTCCCGGCTTGCTCGTCAATAAACGAATCCGCATGGAGGGGTTCCTGATCTTCGATTATGCCGCGTCCTATGACGCGGCCCGGAATCAGATGAAATCGTGGATTGTCGATGGCCAGCTGAAACCGCTGAACGATGAATTCAAGGGATTGGAAAAAGCACCGGCCGCGTTTGTGGACTTACTCGGCGGTGGCAATGTCGGTACCCGCATGATTCGGGTTGCCGACTAGTACACGATTGCGCCCGATACTGCACAAGATACACGATGATCAACACAGCCACCCGTCAGGCTGAGACCATCGCAGATAAGCTGTATCCTCATCAGGTAGAGGGTGTGGCTTTTCTGCTCGGTCGGCGGCGTTCCATTCTAGCCAACGATATGGGCCTGGGCAAAACCCGTCAGTCCATCATCGCTATGACGGCCGCCGAGCCCCTGGGACCGTACCTGGTGGTCTGTCCCGCCTCGGTCAAGTTGAACTGGCAGCGAGAACTGGCACTCGCGCACGGTGATGTGGATGTACACATTGTCGGCAAAGCAGTCACACCCGAACCCGGCTATATACCGGTTGGGTAGTCATCAACTACGACCTGCTGAAGCGGTAACAGGCGGCGCTGGCTCAACTGCCGTTGAAAGGGTTCGTGTTTGATGAAGCACACTTTCTGAAGAACCATCGTGCGCAGCGCAGTCAACTGTCGCGGTGTCTCCTTGAAGAACCAAAGATTGAAACACCGTTGGTACACGTGCTTGCGGGTACACCACCCACAAACCGACCCAAAGATCTTTTTACTTTGCTTCAACTGGTAGAGCACGCTTTGGGTCGAAGTTTTCTCGCCTTTGCCAAACGCTACTGCGATGCCCGCAAAAACGATTACGGCTATTGGATCAGTGCGGGAGCCAGCAATATCGAAGAGCTGACGGGCCAGCTCCAGGGCACGATGCTCCGAGCCACAAAGAGGACTTCTCGACCTGCCAGCTAAACAGCGAACATGGGTCGATGTCGACGTCCCCGACAATATCCGCGCCCGTATCAATGAATACATGGTCAACTTCCTGGACGATGGCAAACGCACCGAGCGAGGCGGCCGCATAAGCATCGCGATGATCTCGGGGGCTCGCCGGGCACTGGCTGTGGCCAAGGTCAGCCAGACCCTGGAGCACGTTCAGAATGCCGTGGATCAGGGGAGAAAGTTGTCCTGTTCTCCTGTTTTACCCACGCCACGCGACGGTTTGAGAAAAAACTGGGGGGTGCTGCGGTGGCGGTCACCGGCGAAGTACCAACGGCGAAACGCGCAGCGCTCATCGACCGATTTCAGAATGACGACAAGCTTAGGGTCTTTATCGGGCAAATCCATGCGGCCGGTATTGGCATCAATCTCACCAGTGCACGCCAAGTGGTCTTCAACGACATCGATTGGGTACCCGCGAATCACTGGCAGGCGGAGAATCGGGTCCATCGTATCGGTCAGAACCGTTCCGTCAACGTGACGCACATGGTCGGCAAGGGGACAATGGAAGAATTTGTCCGGTCCGTACTCGAGGTCAAATCAGCATTGATCGACAAGATCGTTGAGGGGCAGTCACTCGCTGAAGACGGGATGGACGCCGCACTGCGCGGTATGATCCACCATGTCGGAGCGACCTATGACAAAGCGAAGACCAGTCTCACGGAACCCGAGCGGCTTGCAGATGCCATTCGTGCTGCACCCAAGAAATATCTGACACTCATCTTTCAGAACTCGATGCCGCACACGCGGCACAGCTGGCACCGGTATCGGCACATGCCATCGCTGCACTGGCCAG
>MDTB01201142.1_pt1 | contig 22894 bp, 23 predicted proteins | sample 811161 | NCBI WGS metagenome assembly MDTB01 (sample SAMN05326650, study PRJNA326480) | marine metagenome | isolation source: seawater | place: Mediterranean Sea | collected 2009
AAATATTATCCAAATATATAGGTTTAAATAATTTATGTACAAAATCTTTTTGTTTATCTGTTTGAGGAGATCCAATAATTCGCCACTTCTCATTCATAACCTTTCTATTATTATGATACATATTAGTTAGTTCAAGTGATTTTGCACTAGAGTACTTGTACATATAACACAATAAACAACTAATAACTAGTCCACATCTTCCATGACCTCCTTTACAATGTATATACATCTTTTCACCTTTATCTAATTCTTCTATAATTTTTGATATTTTATGTATAAACAATACAAAATTATACAAATTTTCTGGAACCCATCTATCTTTTATCTCATAATTTATATATTCATCACATTCATATACATTTAATTTAATCTTCTCTTTACTTGTGGTCAAATCTACAAAATATTTAACACCACAATCTACCAATTCTTTATATACATGTTCATTATTTGGATAACTACCAAACAATGCTTTATCATCTATAAAATAACTACAAGTATCCATTTATAATATATTATATTATTATAAATTTCAATTTTAACCCTGTTCTCTAATGTGTCTTAACTGTTCTAATAAACTGTCATGTCCACTATCAACAACTTCTTCTTTCTTTGATCTTCTTGATTTTTTTTTACTACCAGAAGATTTTGGTTCAATAACTTCACCACCTTCACCACCACCTTCACCACCACCTTCACCACCTTCACCACCTTCACCACCTTCACCAATACTCACGTATGAAGTCGTACTTTCTTCTTTTTTTTCTTTTTTTTTTCCTAAATTTGTAAAAAATAAAAAATAAATACATAAACCTAATACAACAAATATAAATAAATATTTCAGATACTTAAAATATTTGTTGGAACCACCAGTTTTTTCCGATTGTTTCTCTTCAAATTTTTCAACTATATCTTCAACAACATCTTCTACTTCACTCTCACTTTCACTTTCACTCTCATCAACATCACTAGTAAGTTCAGGCTCTGGATATGATTCTTCAATAATATTAGGTTGATTTTTATCAACTAAATCAATTAATATTTCTACATTAACTTTCTCAAGAGATTTTATGACAAGTATATAATCATTTTCTTCATTTTTCTTTGAGTTAATATTTACGTTAATATAATTTGTTATTTCTTTGTAATTCATTTGAAAATCAGTATCATCTAATTGATTTTGTGTTACAATTACAATATGAAATTTATCATCATCATTCTGACTTGTGATTGTTATGTTTGCCTCAAAATCTTTCAAACCTTTATTTATATCAATCAATTGTTCTGTTGTATGTATAACAAAATTATTCTTATACTTCATTTAATGAATAATTAATTTTTATTTAAATAGAAATTAATTATGATCTGTACTACCAAAACCACCATCACCTCTTGATGTGATTGATAGATCATTAACACACTTTGTTTCAAACATATTAGAGATGAAAGTTCTTGGTATTAGCTGAAATCTTTTATTAGGTAATTCTATGTCTGGTTTGGATGGATCAAGTTTAGTAAGAACGACTTTGAGTGTGCCACGATATGAAGGATCAATTATACCAATTGAATTTGTGAGTATGTAACCGGTTTTTGAGATGGAACTTCTAGGAACTATTTCAAAATAGATACCATCGGGAGGTTGGACGGAAATGTAAGAATCGTACATGGCAGTATTGTCAGATAAGTCTTTTACTTTTTTGATTATGGTCAGATCATAACCGACTTCATTTTCACCAGCTCTAGAAGGGATTACAGCATATTCATCATGTGATTTGAATAAGATAGACATTTATTTAATAGTAAATAAAATAATAAATCAATTTTAATAATAATATACTAATAATAAATAGGATGTATGATGGGAAGAATGAAGTGATATTTCCAATTTTTATAGATTGTATGAAATATACATCAGATATATTTTGGAAAAATACATTTGAAGAATTATCTTACGGAAGGTGTCCATATGGAATATATATATCAAATAATAATATATGTTGTAACTATAAAGACAAAAAATTTTGTTATAATATATATAATGAAACTAACTCAGAAATTATATATAATGACATAATAACACTTTTCAAAGATAAATTTGGTTTACTATCAAAAACAGATAAATTATTAAAAAATAAAATGTTTATAACTAAACAAAACGAAATTAATGAAATATTAAATAATGATTGGTGTAATATAAAAAGAAAAAATATAAGAATTATGTTAATAGAAAAATTTGTTATAAATAAAACAAACGAATATTCTTTAAACTTAACTCAATCTAAGTTGTTATACAATAATATCATATTAGGCTTACTATTTAAAACTATACATAAAAATAGTATTATCTACGAAGATCAAAATATAAAAGAAATAAAGCATATTTCTTTTAAAAAAAATCAGTTTATATTTAATAAACCTCTATATAAATTCAAAAATGAACTCATCTTTGTTGATTAATCCGAATTATGATATGTTGATTCACAATAATCTCTATTTACAGGTTTCGATGGATCATATACAGGCTTATTTGTTATAGGATCTATTGTTTTTGATGCTTTATCCAATAAATTATCAAATATTGACCAATACTTTGGTGTATGTCCTATTTCATCACATAAAACATGACCAAGTTCATGCAATGACGCATATATCAACATATTATCATCATAATATACACCATTCTCATCTTTTATACATAAATACACTTTCCTCTTATTTATTGTGTACGACTTCTTATCATGATAAAATTGTAATGTATTACTCTTTTCATGAACTAATGCCAATCTTCTCTTCAAATCATCTATCTTTGGATCATACGGTAACAAATTCTCTCTTATTGTTTGAATACATAAAATAAACAATAAAATACCTATAACAATACATAAAATTTTACAACTTCTATCCATTTTTATAATCATTTAAAATAAAAAAAAAAATAAATAAATGAAGCTAGATAATGATATTAAATTAGACTTTAAAGACGTATTAATAAGACCTAAACGTTCGGAACTTTCTTCCAGACAAGATGTTGATTTGGTACGAAAAATGACCTTTAAATATTCGACATTAAATTGGGAGGGTATTCCTATTATGTGTAGTAATATGGATACAATTTCTACGATTGAGATGTATAATGTTATGAAGATGTATAGAATGATAATGTGTTTTCACAAATCAATAAATGTACAAGATATTATACATAATAATTGTGATCCTAATTACTTTATGTTAAGTACGGGTATAGGCGACAAAGATTTAGGATTATTACAAAATAATATATCAAAGTTGAATGAAAACAACATATCTCTTAAATTTATATGTATTGATGTTGCTAATGGGTATATGGCAAAATTAGTTGATTTTTGTAAAAAGGTACGAGAAATATATCCAAACAAAATTATTATTGCTGGTAATGTTGTCACACGTGAACTTGTCGAAGAACTAATACTTAACGGTAAAGTTGATATTGTCAAAGTTGGTATTGGTTCTGGTGCCGTTTGTACCACACGACTTCAAACCGGAGTTGGTATGCCACAATTTTCCAGTGTTATGGAATGTTCTGATGCTGCACATGGTCTAGGAGGTCACATAATCAGTGATGGTGGTATATGTGTACCTGGAGATATTTCCAAAGCATTTGGCGGTGGAAGTGATTTTGTGATGATGGGTAGTATGTTTGCAGGTCATACTGAATGTGCTGGAGAATTGATTGAAGAAAGTGGAAAAAAATACAAATTATTTTATGGAATGTCTTCAGATACTGCAATGCACAAATATAAAGGTGGTATTGCCAAATATAGATCGTCGGAAGGTAAAACCGTAAAGGTTCCTTTCAAAGGAAAGGTTAGTGACACAATGGATAATTTTTTGGGAGGTGTTAGAAGTACTTGTACATATGTAGGTGCTAAAAGACTAAAAGATTTAGGAAAATGTTGTACTTTTATGAGAGTTAACAATCAAGTCAACACATTTTATAAATAATTTATTACTTGTAATAAATTAATCATACTCTTCTAAATCTTTCGATTTACCTTCTTCTTTATCCGCTACATATCTAGGTTCATCCGGTATTCTTTCTCCCGTATGTACATTTTCATATGAAAATTCACCCGGTCTCGATCTTGACTCCACCTTTTTCCATCCCAATGATTCATATTTCGGTTTACTAGATTGTTGTGGTTTAGGTTGTGGTTTTGGTTGTGGTTTAGGTTGTGGTTTAGGTTGTGGTTTTGGTTGTGGTTTTGGTTGTGGTTTTGGTTCTTGAGGTTTTGGTTCTTGAGGTTTTGGTTCTTGAGGTTTTGGTTCTTGAGGTTTAGAGTTGAATTGTAACAGATTTTGTTTGACATAATCGGATTGTTTTATTGTTTCTTTTACGGGAACGGGATTGTTGGGAACGGGATTGTTGGGAACGGGATTGTTGGGAACGGGATTGTTGGGAACGGGATTGTTGGGAACGGGATTTGGAGTTGAAAATGTATTGGATAGATGGGTGATTATATTGTTTAGTTCATTATCTTGTTGGTAAGTGTTGATGTATTTGACGATGTTGAAAGATTTGCAACAGTATGTTTTATATGGTAATGTATTACTGGCAATCATGTTATTATTGTCAATGATTATGGTGTTATTGTAATTTATGGAGGAAATATTAAAAGTTTTAACAAGTAGATCGAGATGTTTATTATGATTATAAATTTTATTGGATATTTCAACATGATAACCGAAGAAGATGTATTGAATGGGTCTATTTTTTAACAAATTTGAAATGATGAATGAACAGTAACGTCGAGATGCAGATGTCCATATAATAACATTAAAGTGTGTGAAAATGTAGTCGAGAAATGAAGATAGATTATATCTAGGGAAGATGTAATATTTAGTGATGTTATGTTCGTCTAATTTGTAATGAGTAGGAAATTTTTCGGTAAGACTTGGGATTAGTTTAGCTTTTTTGTCTGTTATACTGATGCAAGATAATATAGTATTGTCAAGATCTAAAATAATATTATTTTTTGACATTTTTATGTTTATTTTATAATCATAAATAATTATAAAATTTTAATAACCTTCATATTTAGATATAGCATTTCTAAAATATAATTCAAAATCTTCAACATCATTACATTCTTGTTGGATTTCTTCCTTAATTATTCCTATATTTTTTCTAAAAAATTTTAAAAAATTTTGTCTATTTAATAATTCACTATCTGATGATAATGTCATTTCAAACATAATCTCATCTCTCAACTCTTCATCTTCAATATCTTGTATCAATTTATTCAATCTACCACTTACTTTACCACAAATACTATCTTCAACACTTATTGTTAGTGACAAATCATCAAAACCTGATAAAACATTTAATAATCTTGTTCCATACCCTGTTGAACACTTACCACTTGCTTCATATATTTCTTCTTTTAATCTTTTATTTAATTGTTCTTCATGAGTATGATTAAGTGTATAATTTTTAACTCGTAATAATATATTTACTAGAGAGGTATTTAACGAACCATATAGACTTCTATCTAATTCTATACGATTGAAACTGATATTTAAAGTGTCTAATTCTTCAGTTAAATCTTTAATTTTTTGTTGAATTGGAGATAAGATATCGTATTTTATTTTTTCAAAACTTATACTTTTATCAAGACTTTTTGAGAATACTGCTTGAAGAATGGGTTCCACACTTTTATCAATATCTTTATTGTGTATGTTTTGTTGATCATTATAAATAGTAAAGGTTTTTCTACCAAGTGTTATAATAATTTGACGAGCAAGATCAATATATTGTTCACTTCCTAAACCTAGTAATACATCTGCAGCATCTGCTCTAAGATTGTAGTCTAATTCATCATCACTCGCAAATATATATAATTGTTGTTGAATTGAATTATGCTTATTATCTTCTTCTAATTGTTCTTTGAATTGTTGTAATAAATTTTGACAACATAATATTTTATAAGTAGTAAACATATATTCGTGATTGGAAAAATATATAAGTAGTTTGTAGATGAATTTAATTTTATCAAGAGAATGAACTTTTTCTAATGAGTTTATCATTTTGTATTTAAATTCACATTCGATACAATTATTATTGATGATGTGGTAAAAGTGATCAAGAGTTTCAGAGTACATATCATCACATTTACTTAAAAATATTATAGCGAGTATTCTGCAGGGTATGGGTAAATCAGATTTATGTTTGAGAAGCATATTTAATAAAGAGTAATTGGATGTATTTGGATTTTTTATACAAAGACACTTACAACATTCTATTTTGAGAGTAAGAGGTATGGAACTAGTTTTACAAACATCTATTATGAATTGTTCGAGTGTTGTAGTTGATGAAGAGTAATACATGGAAGTTAATTTATTGATATATTCGAGTATGATGTGATTGGGGAAGGCATTTATGACATTGATACGATCTGAAGAAGGAATATTCATGTCAAATATGTCTATAGAGTCTGTTTGTTGAGTATATTCATCCAAGTCGTCTAAGTCGTCTATAGAAGTGGTCATTTTAATGATTATAAAATTTCTTTAATTTAAAATTAAAGAAATATTTAAATAAATGGATATATATACAGATGAAAATAAATTTTCGCAGTTTATATTATTTGTCAATAATAATAAAGATTTATTAAGTCGTGAGGATATATTACAATTTTATGAAGGTGCATTAGTTAATAATAATAAAAAAGTGATTGATTATTTGTTGAAAGAATATAAATATATAATTGAAGAACAGTATATAAATAAGAGTTTATTATGTTTAATTGATCCAAAATATATAGAGATGACTAAAATATTTAACGAGAATAATATTGATTTGAAAGAGTTTTATGAAAAATTAATAATTAAATATATTGATGTATTGAATTCAAAATATAATGATATTATAATCACAAATTACATTAGATACATTGTGTTTGTATTAAATAATATTAACAAACCTTCATTAAATATAGTAAAAGATAATTTGAAATATAATAGACACAATATGCGTGACTTGATAAATTTAATAGATTTAGTCATATTATTTGGTGGTAGAGACGTTGTTATAGAAGAAACAAATGATAAATTATTATTCTACAATAAAGATAAAAATATTAGTGATATAATTAAAAGTATGGATAAATACATTCTAGATATCATCAAAGATGAATTAAATGAAGATAATATAGATGTTATCATTTCTAAATTACGAAAGAAAAATAAGATAAAATTCATTACAAAAATCAAACACGACTTCTACGTATACAATGACACCATAAATACTTGGTGCTTTGACGATAACAATATACAATATATAAAACATAACAAAACAAATCCACTCAACGGAGAATCCATACCTGATTATGTCCTCACTAGTTTATAAATTGATATTTATAAATATAAATTTAAAAAATAAAAGATGCAAGACTTTAAAGAGATACCAATATCGACAAGGACTATAATAGTATCAACAGATACAGTACTTGATATAGAAGAGATGTTCAAAAATTTACCAATCACAGATTATACGGTAATAGAGAAGAAGAGGGGTAGGAAGAAGAAGAATTATGTGGAACATATTCAGAATACAGTTGAAGATGGTTCTATAATTTCAGTAAAGTATCAAGGGAATATTAGAGGTGTTGAATTGAAGAAAAGGAAGAAGAGTAGCAAGTATTTTAGAAATGCGGTTACGATAATTATATCTGTGAATAACAAGTTGATAAACTTAAAAATTTCGGCAAATGGTAAGTTTCAAGTCACAGGTTGTAAAAATTTTGATAATTGTCGTAAGGCAATTGTATATTTGTTCAATATAATTATTAAAAATAAAGATACATATTTGAAGAGTTATAAAGATAAAATCAAGATTTTGTTTAATAATGTGATGACGAATAAAGATTTCTCAGTTGGTTTTACGGTTAATAGGGAAAATTTAGATAATATTATAAATAATAACACAGAATATAACTCTTTGTTAGAAACTAGTTTTGGATATACAGGAGTTAATTTAAAGATGAAATTGAATAAAAACATAGAGAGAGATTTTAATTGTTTAGAATTGGATTTAAGTACAGGTGAGTATAAAGATTATGTTGTTAATTATAAAGATTATATTAATACATTGAATGACAAAGAATTATTGAAAGAGAATAAAGATAGACATGTTACATTTTTGATTTTTCAGAGTGGAAATGTGATAATGAGTGGTATGAACGAGATATTTATGGAGAAGTATTATAATATATTTTTTGATATAGTAAATAAAAATAAGTCACTGTTAGTAGATAAATTAAATAGTTAATAATTTTAAATAAATTATTAACCTCTGTATTCCAAATTGTTTTTAATTCTATATGTTTTCTGTTTGAAGTAGTCATTATTGAATTCATCTCTTAATTTGTTAGTATTACTGATAAAATTAGAAAACGAATTTTTACGAATATCATTCAAATGTAGATTAGAACTTTCTAATTGTTTATTATTGAAAGTTGCTTTATTTTTACCATACATAGATGTATGATTCATGTTATCAAAATTTGCACCAATAATATTATTCTTAACAAACTCTGATAGATGAGGTTTTTGATCTAATTTGTCAGATATTGTTCCAAATGTACTTTTAGTTCCACATTTACCTTTGTATACTTCCATATTATTCTTATAATTATATTCAGCACTCGAACATTTATTATTTTCACAATAATTTTTACTCTTGATTTTATCTCCCTCTTCATAATTTTCTCTTGTAAAGTCTTCTACTATTTTAAAATTGTAATCCGATTGTTGTCCTTGAATGTTATAACCAGAACTATTTGTATTAAATGCAGTTTGTTTATTAATATTATCAATATCAAAAACTCTTGGACCAATCATATTATTATCATAAGCTCTATTAGTACCATAAACAGGTTTTGTGGTCTTTTTTTGTGGAAGAGTTATTTCATATGGATCATGATACATTTGAGAATCGACACAACTATCTAGGTTTGGACCAAAAATTTCTTCGTCTTTTACTGGATAATTATTTGGAAGAATATTACTAGATGGTATTTTAGTTATATTTTTATCGGGATGTTTATACGATTCCATAAATATATCAACACATTCATTTAAATCTTCATTCGCCCGTTCTAATTTATTTTGAAATTCAATATTATTTGGTTCTGTATTTAAGTTTGATTTAATATTGATTACTTTAAGTCTTTCATTATTACAACTACTAAGTTGTATATTCTCTTTGATATTATCATCTGATAAGTTTGATGCGGTTAATCTTGTATATGGTGTTTTGGAATTGTTTAATGTGAAATTAGAACGTATATTATAATTTGAAGTACCTATTTTTTTTATCCCTGGAATATAATCATTATATATTATACCACCTTTTTCGAAATTCTGATCTGACTTTTGAAAGTTTGTTTTAGATTTGGTTTTATAAGAAGAAAATTCAATTGAATCATTATATCTATTTGAGTAAACCATATTTATAATATAAAATATATTTTTAAAAAATGATTTTTTTTATTCTATACACAAAAAAAAAATGAAATCTTTTATTTTATATGATGTTGATTTAGATCACATTGACAAAAAATACAACTTCCAATTCAAGTCAAACATAGATACTGTTAATTATAATAAAAATAATACAAGCAATATAGATGATCTGAACAAACGAGATGAAAATGTCGTGTATAGTTATTTTGATAATTCTAAAAAAAATAAAAAATGTGTTTTCACGTTAACAAATATAGTAGGTAATAAACTACCTGAGAACACCAAGATTTTGTGTCACTGGTGTAAACACAATTGTCCATATTCACCTATAGGATGTCCCGTTAAATATACAAGTAAACCTAAAAAACATTATACAGTTGATGGTATCTTTTGTTCTTTTAATTGTTGTTTATCATATATACGTGATAACAAACATAAATCACTTTATAATAATAGTGTAGAACTATTACACAAGATGTACAAAGACTTGAATGAAAAAGAAATTAACATAAATTCTGCACCTAATTGGAAATTATTAGACGTATTTGGTGGTAATCTATCCATTCAAGAATTCAGAAAAAATTTTAAGATATATTCTTATAAAGATATCGACAATTATATAACATCATTACCACATCAATTACCTATATCTTGGTTATATGAAGAGAGAGTAATATTTTGATTTTTTAAATTTTAGAAATTTAAAAAGTCATATTAAATAACATACCTTTTGGTTTCTTTTCGTTTAATTTTATGTTTGTGTGTCTTCTTAATCCATGTTCATTATTTACACCTAATATTGTATTCCATCTATCTAATTTATTATTATTCTTCATCATATTATGTTCGATGTAAAGATTACTTGAAATCTTTTCTATGACATCATTAATAATACTAAATATATCTCTTGCCTTAAACAATGACATCTTATTAGTATATATATTATATATATCTACTGGTGAATTCTTATTCTTATTATCTCCATATCTACTTCTAAAATTATTGATTTCATGTATCATCATCTTCTTTATAAAATCATTCTTAACTTCTATATTCAAATCTTTTATCTTATCATTAACTTTGTTTCTTATATGATTAAAAGTTGTATTACTAAATAAAAATTCTATCTGATTTTCTAATTTATTCATATAATTTAATTCAAAGTTTAGAGTATTATCAACTTTAGTTTTAAGTTCTTCAATGTTAGTATTATCGATAGTTTGGTTGGAGAATAGAACAGGACGAAGATGCATGAGTATAGAATTTATGATGATATCAGTATCTACATTATACTTTTGTTTAATAGTGTTTATGTAGTTATCGTTGAGGATGTTCTCTTTTATGATATTTTGGGTATTGAAAAGGTTATTAAGTCTGTCTTGTTCTAATTGTTTAGGTATTTTGTTGAATACGTCTAATTCGTGGTATATATCTCTACCATTTTTGAACATATACATTATACAAGAGTCGTCATCATCACAGTATTTGTATGTGTGTAGATTTTCAAGATTTCTGTTAGTATAAGTTGGAAATATTTCTAATTTTTGTGTCATTTCTATATATATTAAAATTATTTAAACAAAAAAAAAATTAAATAAAAGTATGGATACAGAAACAATATATTTTATTCATAGTCAATACTGTAATTTTTGTTCAAATATTATGAAAAAATTATCTAAAGTTGACCACTCTATAAAAATAATTTGTATTGATAGTAAAAGATTCAGACAACGTGTATTACGAAATAAAATTTATAACATAAAATATGTTCCCTGTATTATTATCATTAACGATAATGTTACCATATATCAAGGTGTAGATGCTTCATCCTTTATCAAAGATAAAATTACTATGATAAAAGAAACGATTAAACAATCTAATAGATTACAAAATGATTATAATATATTATTAGAACAATCTGAATATGATAAGAGAAAGATTTTACACTTGGAGAATAGCTTAGAATTATATAAAACTAAATTACAAAATCAAACTTCTGAATTAACTACAATGAGTGTACCTATGAATACAAATACTAATATGAGAACTTCAATTGAAGATATATTAAATGATAGTGAGAGTGAAGATGAAGTTGAAGTAAATAACAATATACCCAATCAATCTGTTCAAGAATTGGCACAAAAATTACAAGATGCTCGAAAATAATTTTATAATACTTTCCGACATAAAATTAGTCACAATCAATACAACTAATACTATTATATATGTAAAAATCAAACTAGAAGTACTTATTTTATACTTATTAATATATAGTAGTAAGTAAAACACTAATATTAGTAGAAAAGATGTTACACATGATACTAATAGTAATTCATTGTGTGAGTTTTTTTTTTTCTCCGGTATTAATTTATCAAATTCATTCACTTCTTCTGGTGTAGGATTATAAAATTCATTAATAGGTAACTTTACTATCAAATTACTCATTTAAAAAAAAAATGATATGTATTTAAATTATTTTAAGAGATTAAAATAATTGATAAATGTCAATATCAATAGATAGATTGTCACAATTGATTGATAGGTGTGATTTTTATATTAAATCATATTATGCAATCAGTAACAAGTGCAAGTATATAGAAGTGGTATCAAAAAAGTATGGAGTAAGTTATTTAATGTATATTCCAAGCAAGTATGATATAGATTTACATGGAGTAAAGTACTTTCAATTAAAAGAGATTAAAGATGTTATGAATTCTAAAGATGTTACATATGAATATGGTTATAACAAAGATAATAAAAAATATGAAGAAATGTATTCTATTGATAATTTAAACGAAAACACTGATGAAAACGTATTACAAAATAATTACAAAAGACAATTAGACTATGTTAATGTTAAGAGTAAACATAATGAAAATGTTAAATGTATATATAGACAAGTAAGTAGATTTAAATATTCAGTTGAAAATTTAAAGTACAAATTAGGTATAATGTACAAATCATATATGTGTGTTATTACAAGAAGTAATAGTATAGTGTATTATTATATAAAGAATATGAACAATAATGTAGAAGATAAAAAGATTGTAATTATATTTGACTTGGAAATATTATACGAAATATATCATGATATACATGATGAATTAAAAGATATTCGAAAATCAATTTATGCATTACTACAAAAAAATAATAAACTCAATTTACAATACATAGAAAGAATGATCACAGAAAAAATCAACCTCGAAAACATGAAATACCAAATCAAACAAACTCAACAAAAATATGATGATAAATATAACAACTATAATAATCTACTTTCCACTTGTACTGTCAAAGAATCCATTATACGAGAAAAAATAAAAAAAGAAGGGAAAAATAACAGTACCATAATTCAACTTAAAGATATCTTAAAAACAAAAAGTGGTATAATAATGGATTTAATAAGTTTAATAGACAAGAGAGATAGTTTCATGTTATTATGTGATAATGTTATGTATGATAATGTAATAATGTATGATAAAATTTGTAATAACCTTAGACTAATAAGTGAAATAAATTAATATTTTTTTTTATAATATATAAAAATGGAATTTGTTCATTCATTAAAATCGAGTCAAACAAATGATACTGATTTATACAATCAAAATACACTTTCAGATACAAATTGTTATTTTGAAAATAGATTACAGAAATCTTTGGAACCTATGTATATACCTATAACACGAAAGAGAGATTCTTATTCGACCAAATATTCAAGTGAAAATGATATAAGTACATTATCTAGTGAACGAACACCAATAGATAATAAGATAAATTCACATTATAAAATTATATTGAATGATGTTAACAATATTAACGATGGTGGTCTAATTGATATAAATACAAGTTATAATATAAAAGATGATGAAGTTAACTTTAATTATAAAGATTATAATGATAAAGATTATACAATAGATGATACATATTTGTTAAGTAAAAATAAACACCATATAGAAACTTCTGTTACAAATAATGAAGTATACAAAACTAATGGTTTTTGGACCAAACAAGTTCCAGATATAAAAACAAATCAATATTCATATAGAGATGCAGCTAGATATCATTATGATCCAACATTTGAAAGATTTGCCCTACCAAAAAATACTAGTGGAAACTATTTCAAAGGCAATATGACAGACAACTATAGTGTACCTAAAGTTTCTAGAAATTATGAAATGAATTATACTTCTAGTGGTGGTAACATTGTACATGAAGGTAAAAAGAAAACTAATAAGATGAATAAATATAAACAAAATGATGATTATTCTTTGGATGATGATGAAGGAATGTTAATTTATTACGACGATAACCAAGGTATATATTACAATAGACAATTTGGTATAAATGAAGATAAGAGACAAATGAAAGATCCGAATGGAACCAATTATAATAAATTCAATAATATAAATAAAAAAATGAGTAATTTGAGTAAATATGAACAAAATATTATGATAAAGAGAAACGATGATTTAGTTTCATCTATGAATTATACAATGAGATATGATAATTAATTTTTTTTAGTTTTTTTATTATAATAAAAAAATATGATAAACAATTATCGTGATATTTTATATATAAAATTACATTGTAAACAATTCATAAATATGGAATTATACACATACAAACCATTCTCTACCATCGCAAGTGAATTAAACAATAAAGATATACTACACCACACTAAATCATTTCTCAAAAAATTCATAAATGAAGATAATATTCATATCAAAAAATTTCTAACTTGTTTCATGATAAAACATCATCCAAATGTAATCCTTAGTGAACATACCGATATTGAAAAAGATGTTATTAATTGTTCCACTAAATTAATTAACTTTGTACACGATATTCTGACTTCCAAGAACAAATTCAGTATGAATTACTACATTTCTAGATTTAAATTATATTACAGTAAGTATATGATGTTATTTGATAAGTGGAAAGATTATGATAAATATAAAATACTAAACGACTTAAGCACTATATACTTCGAATTAGAACAAGATAAAGTAAAAAGATATGAAGATATAGATGATATATCTAATCACGAATTCATAGTTAGTATTGAAAATGAACAAACAAAATTAAAAAAAAAAATTGAACAAATTGCAGGTAAAGAAGGTTTAGAATATCTAAACAAATTAAAATCAGAAATTGATAATTACAAAAAAAATATAGAAGAGTTGTACATATCCATCAACAAAAATCTTCATGAATCATTTTGGAACTCATTCGAAATCGAATTATCCAAAAATCCTCCTAATATGTCTGTCATCATAGCCAGATTAAAAGAACTTAAAAGTATGTTAATAGATTGTGATCCAACTTTATCGGATGAATTAGATAATAATATAGATGTACCATTCATAGAAGAAATGTTAAATAGAGGTGTGATTGATGATAAATATATTCATAGTATGTGTAATTATATAGTTAGTGTTGTGAAGAGATGCAATAGTGAGAGTAAAGACACCGAATTAGAAGAATTTAGAACAGGTATGATGGAACAGTTAAATGACGGTATTATGTATAAAGATTTTTTTCCAATATTTTTCAGATATATATTTGAAAGTGTTGATGATATCAAAAAACAAAAAGAATTAATAAATATGATAAAAGAAAATATGAATTAATTTATAATTCACAAAATTATAAATTGATTATATTAAGGGAAATATAATTAAGAAAATGTATGATGCTTTTATATATGATTGGAGTATAGACGAAAATAAACAACTAAAAAATTTTAATGGTGGAAAATATAACTTCGTAAATACTGTCAATCACACTCACATAAGAATATGGGCTCTTAACAAACAAAATGAAACCATCTGTCTTCACATCAAAGACTTCAATCCATATGTATACATTGAATTACCACAAGATATTGATTGGTCTAATAAATCTTACTTTTACCGAATATGTGAAACCGTCGATAATATTTGTAATTGGTCAACTTACAAACCCATCCACAAAGAACTTGTTAAAAAGAAAAAATTGTATTATGCAAATCTTGACAAAAACAACAATTATAAACTCTTTTATTTTCTAAAACTGACATTCAAACATTCTAAACATATAAACAGTATGAAATATAAACTGAAAGAATCAGATAATATTATGAATGTTATCGGAATAGGTAATATTGATGTTAAATTTCACGAGTTTAGTGCTAACCCTATATTACAACTAACATCATTACAAAATATACCAACTGCTGGTTGGATAAGTTTCAAAGGTAATGAGATTATTGAAGAAAATTGTGACACTTATTGTAACAAAGAATTTAATGTAAAATATAAAAATATCATAAAAAATGACCGAATCGATATCATCCCTCAACCTTATGTTCTAAGTTTCGATATCGAAGTCAATAGTAACAATATACACAGATTTCCAACCGGTGAACACATCAATGACAAAATATTTCAAATATCATGTGTATTCTTTGTACAAGGTACTAATAAATATGAACGAATATTATTAACACTTGGTACACCAACACCTATAAAAAATACCACAATTATCACTTATACGAATGAAACAAGTCTATTAATGGGTTTCAAAAAATTAGTTATAGATTATAATCCACAATTAATCATTGGATACAATATCTTAAACTTCGATATACCATATATGATAAAAAGATCACAAAAGATTTGTAACTGTTTCGACAAATTTAGTAGACTAAGTTGTATAAAAAACTATAACTGTAGTATAAAACAAATCAAATGGTCCAGTTCCGCTTATCGTAATCAAGAATTTGAATTCCTTCTCACCCCCGGTAGACTATTTATAGATCTGCTTCCAATCGTTCGACGTGACTACAAATTTGATAATTATACTCTGAAACTTGTTTCCACTTTTTTCTTAGGTGAAACGAAAGATCCACTTGACCACAAAGATATTTTTCGAGGTTATAGGATGGGAATGATTGGTGATGAAAAAGGTAATAAAATGTTGGGAAGAGTCGGTAAATATTGTATTCAAGATAGTGTACTAGTTGGAAAGTTATTCGAGAAAATACAAACATGGGTTGGTCTTTTTGAAATGGCCAAAACTTGCAATGTACCTATCATATATATATTTACAATGGGTCAACAAATCAAAGTATATTCACAAGTTTATAAATTGTGTTTACATGATAATTTTGTTGTGGAGAATGAAGGTTATATACCAGAAGATGATGAACAATATACGGGTGCGACAGTGTTTCCACCAGTACCTGGATTATATGAGAAAGTAATACCATTTGATTTTGCAAGTTTGTATCCTACTACTATTATTGCTTATAATATAGATTATAGTACTCTTGTTACTGATGATAATATACCAGATGAGATGTGTAATGTGATTGAATGGGAAGATCATGTTGGATGTGAACATGATAAAGATGATAAAGTTGGTAAATTTAATCAAGTATTATGTGCAAAGAGGAGGTATCGTTTCTTGAAAGAACCAAAAGGGGTTATGCCTACTCTTCTTGAATTATTGTTGAATACACGTAAGAAAACTAAAAATGAAATGAAACAAATTAAAAAACGAATCAAAGAAGAAGATCTAGATGAGGAAACTAAAAACAATTTGATTAAAAAGTGTATTGTATTGGATAAAAGACAATTAGCATATAAAGTAAGTGCTAATAGTATGTATGGTAGTATGGGTGTTAAAAGAGGTTATCTTCCATTTATGCCTGGTGCAATGTGTACAACTGCAAAAGGAAGACAAAGTATAGAGAAAGCTGCAAATGCTATACAAAATTATCATAATGGAAAGTTGGTATATGGTGATACAGATAGTTGTTATATACATTTTCCACACCTGAAAACAAGTGAAGATTGTTGGGATTATGCATTGAGAGTAGAAGAAAGTGTTTCAAATTTATTTCCGAGTCCTATGAAATTGGAATTTGAGGAGGAAATTTATTGGAGATTTTTTATACTTTCTAAAAAAAGGTATATGGCAATATCATGTGGTAGAGATGGAGTATTAAGTGATCATATAGAAAAAAAAGGTGTTCTATTAGCGAGAAGAGATAATAGTAAATTTGTTCGAGATTTATACGGACAAATAATTATGATGATTTTTGATGGAAAATCTAAAGATGAAACTCTATATTTTATTGTAAAGTATCTAAATGATTTGTGTAACGGAAAATTTGGATATAAAGATTTTATTATCACAAAATTAGTTGGTGATATAAATGACTACAAAATAAGAGAACTACCACTAGATTTCAAAAAGAGAGTAAAACGTTTACAAGATTTGGATATAGACTTACATCCTTCTTATCATGTACATAATCCTGATAATTGTAGTATTTGTAAAAAAGAATATGAGATGTATAAATTAAAGTGTCTTCCTGCACATATTCAATTGAGTGAGAAGATGAAAAGAAGAGGTAAAAATGTAGAACCAGGTTCTAGAATAGAATATTTAGTTAGTGTTGGTAATGGTCATAATTCCAAACAGTATGATAAATTGGAAGATCCAAAGTATCAACAATTATATAAAGATGTAGTTAAAATAGATTATTTACACTATCTTAAAACAAGTTGTCCTCCAATAGATCAGATATTGAGTGTAGGATTTGGTATTGAAGATTTTATGAAAAATCAATACAAACTTAGAATAAATAAAACTAATTATGAAGAATGTATAAAAAAATATGAACAAAACTATACAACAATATATGATAATATACATAACAAAGAACTTTTTATAATAGAATTTAACAATAATTTAGTCAAATTTATATAATTATTTAAATAATACACTTATTTAAATAAATGTCAAATACAAATTGTAGTTTTAAAGCAAGAACTAATGAAGGGTTTTTATTTAAAGTATTAACAGAACTATTATTACAGAATATTAAGACATGTTGTTGGATATTGACAGACCAAGGTATAAGTTTGAGAATGACAGATAATTTACAAAAAATATTAATTGATATTAAATTAGACTCTAAAAATTTTCAACTATATCGATTTAAATATACTGAAAAAAAAATGATTGGTTTAAACTTACAACATCTTCATAAAATGTTGAAATCTGTAAAAAAAAAAGACACTGTTGAAATATTTATCAATGATGATAATAGTAACAATTTCGGAATTCGGATAATTCCAAAAGACAATACTCGTGTCACAACTGCGTACATAAAAATTCAAAATATTCAAAATATTAATGTACAATTAGATCAACAATACAATAAACCGATTATAATCATGTCCAACGATTTTCAAAAAATGATAAAAGATATGATAACAATTGGTAACAAAATCGAAATAACATCAACTGATAATACTATTAACTTTAATTGTATTGCAGATGGTGTTTATTCACGAGAAGTAATGTTTGGTCATCCAGAAGAAGATGAAGAAGATGGTATCAGATATAAAGAAAAATTTTATGCAGATCAATTACACAAACTAATAAAATTATCAGGCTTGGGTCAAAAATTACACATTTATACTGAAGATGATAAACCATTATTTATAACGTGTAATATAGGTACAATTGGTACAATTCAATTATTTGTAAAAAGTATTAAACAGATTGAATCTATAAATTGATTAATTATTAAAATTATTTAATAATTAATTATGACTGAATGTATGAATATTATGTACGAAAGAAACTATACTCTTATTAATGAATGTGATAATTATATTTTGATGAAAGATTTAGATAATGAATACATAATTATTTTTAATTGTAACGATTCTTTGACAATTCATAATATGAAATTATATTTACAAACAATGTCTAATCAAAATATTTCACATTGTATAATTATATATTTAGATAAAATAACTCCTTCCGCCAAAAAAATTATTGATATTTCCGAATTTGATATAGAAGTTTTTACTCACGACCAATTCTCTATAAACATTACAAAACATAAATACTATTTTCCTCACATTAAATTAAACGATCAAGAAAAACAAAATCTTCTCCAAAAATACGGTAAACATCTCCCCATAATCCTGAAAACAGATCCCGTTGTCCGTTATCTACACTTCAAAAAAGGTGATATACTAAAAATAATCCGAAAAGACAATTACATCCATTATCGTCTAGTTAAATAATTATTCGAAACAGTGTGCACCTCTCGTCTGTGTCGCCGGTATTACACTTGTTGCATCTTTTCCAGATTTAAAGCTTTTAGTACCCGGTGCTCCGCATACATTGTTAAAACAATCAGTATCCTTAGTTGCAATAGGTACTACACTATTTGCGTTTTTTCCAGTTTTATATCCTTTACCTGTAGGTTCTGCTCCACAAGTAGTTTTATCTTGTGTAAATTGAACCCAAGTTTGTGCTGGTGGTCCAGTAATATAAGAACCTGCGTCGTGTAGTGATTTAGTTTGTGTTTTTGTTGTATTTTTATGTACAACATAAAAGGTATCAGTTGCGGTACCTCCAGTTGGGGTGTGTGTTTTTGTGATTGCCGTGATGTCGTCAGGAATTAAGTCAGGAGATACAAAAGTGTGATGACATGTAACTGAACTTGCATCATCATGATTTAGAACACTTGTATCGTTGCTAACACAAATATAACCAAAACCACCACCTTTCTTATAATTTTGTTCTACAAAATCATTCATACCAGGAGGAGTTGGGGTTGGGGTTGTATAATTTTCATATAATCGATTATATGCTCGATTGACAGATTTATAAGCCATTTTATATAGTTTATATAAAATTAAAAAATTATAAAATTATGGGTTGTCGATATTTAATTGATTAGTACCAACAAAACCATCAACACCTGCCTTAATAGTTGCAGGATTACCAACTGCCGGTGCGAATGCATAATATTTTTGACCATTAAACGTCTTTGCGTTTACAGCTTGTTTTTTAGCGTTTCTAGCAACAAGATCTTTACTAATAAATGCCGGACGACATTCAACTGGTTTATCCGTAGTAGGGAAATTAGAAGTTGGTTTATCATTTCCTCCAGGTGTATGTAAACAAATCCAACCAAAACCACCGTCATCATTTATATTATCCTTAACAGCTTTTTGTAATGTGTGAACTTGGTCATGAGTTAAATCATAATAGTTTTCAGTTATATTTCTTTGATTATCAAATTCAGTGCTATACGCATGTCCAGACAATTTGTAATTACTAGTCATTTTATAATAGGATTATAAAATTACAAAATTATTTTTTTTATTTTCTCACAACAACTAATACGATTATTGTATGATTCTACTGTTTCATCAGGATGAATAAACTTACACATCTTATTCTTTGAATGTTTATAAATACAATCATCTCCAAATAAACACTTTCTGATTCTTAATTCTGATTTAGAATGAGCATAATTACAATTTACCTTATTACAATTTTTTTTATTACACATTTTAGTTTTGGTAAGGACTTCATCTAATTTACTCTTATCGGATAGTATTTGGAAGGCGTCATGTCTGACATTATATTCAGAGTCATCTATATTCAATGATGAGTATCTATTATCGACCATTTAATTAAGTAAATATTTTGAAAATAAAATCAATTTATAAATTGATTTTTAGGTAACAAATAGATTAAAATAAATATGGATGAAAAAAAAACTGACATAGAAAGTATTCAATTTGGAGTATTTTCTAGCAATGAAATAGAAAAGTTAAGTGTGTGTAAAGTAACGAATAGTAAAATGAATGGATTTGAAAGTATTTATGATACACGCATGGGAGTATTGGATAACAGAGAATTGTGTGCAAGTTGTAACAAGAATACTAAAGATTGTCCGGGACATTTTGGTTATATACAATTGAATGTGAATATACTGCATCCATTATTTTATAAACATATATTATATATATTAAAGTGTTTTTGTTTTAAATGTTCTAGGTGTATAATAAGTGAAGAACAAATAAAATTGAATGGATTGAACAAGTTTACAAATATGGTAAAGTTTATGAAAATAGTTGATTTGTGTGAAAAAAACGATATATGCTATCATTGTTCACATATTAACGCAAAAATAAGTTTTAATACGAATGAAAACATGTATAATATGGTGCATAAAATTAACAATAGTATTGTTAAAACAGTATTAACAGAAATAGATATTAAAAGCATATTTAATAATATATCTGATCAAGATATTAAAATGATTGGTTTAGATCCAAATAATTGTCATCCAAAGAATCTCATAATAACAAAATTATTAGTATTACCACCAGTCGCACGACCATATGTTATTGTTGATAATATGACATGTGATGATGATCTTACCATTCAATATTGTGAAATTATAAAATTAAATAATATGTTAGACATCAACAATAAATTAAGTGAAGCAAAACGTAATAAAATTATCCAATCACTAAAATTCAGAATTAAATGTCTATTTGATAACTCACAAGAAAAAGCCAAACACAGTAATGGTCGTCCTATGAAAGGTATCAAAAAAAGAATATCTGGTAAAGAAGGACAAATAAGAAATCATATTATGGGAAAAAGAGTTGATAAATCTGCACGTACAGTTATTGGACCTGATCCCACACTTAAAGTCGATGAAATAGCATTACCAGAAAAAATTGCAAATACACTCAAGTATAATGAAAGAGTCAATAATCTAAATATTTCCAAAATTAATAAATTAGTAAATGATAAACAAATTAGTTATATAGTGAGAGATGGAAACAGATTGAATTTAGAATATGCAATGTTTAAAAAGGGTACTCAGTTAATGTATAATGATGTAATTGTTAGAGAAGATGGTGAAAAAATTATTGTTGGTCATGATACTCATAAATATAAACTGGAGAAAAGAGATAGATTAATTAGAGGTGGTAAAGAAATGAAAAATGTAGAATATATACAATCAAAAAATTTTAAAATAAAAGTTGGTGATGTTGTTGAGAGACCTCTTAAAGATGGTGATATTGTATTATTGAATAGACAACCGACACTTCATAGAGGTAGTATGTTAGCACAAAAAATAAAGATAAGACCATACAAGACTATAAGAATGAATTTGGCAATTACAAAGACGTTTAATGCTGATTTTGATGGTGATGAAATGAATATTCATGTACCAGCATCGGAGGAAAGTGATTCTGAGTTGAGGAATATTGCTGCTACAAAGTGGAATATGATATCTCCACAGTCATCAAAGTCAAATATTGCGATAGTTCAAGATGGATTGTTGGGTTCATATATAATTACAAGAGAAAATGTAAGATTGAGTAGAGGGTTGTTTTTTCAATTGACACAATCATTGGTTGATGTGGATGTAATGGGTAAAATGAGGTATTTAGAAGAAAAAACTGATTATTTATATACAACTTATAATTTATTTTCACTAATTCTACCAAATGATTTAAATTATAATAGGAAAAATAATTGTAATAAAGATTATCCAATTGTTAAAATTAAA
>MDTB01225825.1_pt1 | contig 22887 bp, 25 predicted proteins | sample 811161 | NCBI WGS metagenome assembly MDTB01 (sample SAMN05326650, study PRJNA326480) | marine metagenome | isolation source: seawater | place: Mediterranean Sea | collected 2009
AAATTTATAGAAATTATTTGACAACTTATATAAAAATGTCAAAGCCGAAGATAATTATTTCAACTATTGATAATAATTTATTTTTGTGGGAGCTCAAAAGAAATTTTCCTTATATAAAGATTCTTTTAATTCAAAATGGGGTAAGATTGTTTGAGGATAAAAAAGATCGCAAGCAACTAAACAAATTTTTTTATCAAGTAGCATTAATGAAAAAGCCAAAAAAAGACATTTATGAAGTTGATTATGTTTTTACTATTAATAATTATTTTTCAAAAAAATATAAAAAATTTTATAAATGCAAAACAGCACCAATAGGCTATTTTAGAAATAATAATTTCTTAAATAAAAGAAAAAAAATTGAAAAAAACACTTTATATTTTATTTCTCAATACTCAAATGATTATACTAAATATAATGTTGAATTGCCTGATAAAAAAATTTTAAAATATTTAAATTATTATGCTTATAAAAAAAATAAAAAACTAAAGATATTGGAAAGAACGTCAGACTCTGCTGAATTTTGTGAGCAAGAATTAAAATATAAAAATTGGAAAATATATAAACCAAATAAAAAAGAAAAAATTAATACTTATTTTAGTTATTCAAATGCCATGAATGCTGATGTTATAGTAACTATAGACTCAACTCTTGGATACGAGTTGTTAAGCCAAGGGAAAAAAGTTGCTTTTTTTTCAATAAGAAATTGGGCAGGAAATGAGCCTTATTATAAATTTGGTTATCCAAAACAACTATCCATCAATGGTCCATTCTGGAGTAATATTTTTAATGAAAATAAATTTGAAAGAATATTGGACTATTTATACTCAATTTCTGAAGAAAAATTTCATTACAATAATAAAAAAGTTTTAAATAATTTAATTTTATTTGATAAAAAAAATAAAACTATTAATAAAACAATAAAAAGTCTTCTTTAATGAAAAAAAAAATATTATGCACTTTGGGCCCACAATCTTTAAAGCCTTATTTTTTAAAAAATATAAAAAATAAAGTCTCACTATTAAGACTTAATTTATCTCACATTGATATAAAATCTTTAAAAAAAAAAATTCTTTATATAAGAAAATACACTTCCATTCCAATTTGTATAGATACCGAAGGTGCTCAGATAAGGACAAAAGTAAAAAAGAAAATCTTATTTAAAAAAAATAAAAAATACTTTATTGGTAGTTCGAGTAATTTTAATTTATATCCTTTTTATGTAACAAAGAAATTAAAGAAAAATGATATATTGGATGTTGGATTTGATGGATTAAAGATTAAAATTTTAAAGAAAAATAAAAAACAATTTATCTTTTATAGCTCTAAATACTGGTAAACTAGAAACAAATAAGGGTGTACATGTACTTAATAGAAAAATTAAGTTAGATTATTTAACGGAAAAAGATTTTTTAGCTATAAACATAGCTAAGAAGATGAATATAAAATATTACGCTTTATCTTTTACTAATACTTTAGAAGATATTAAAAATTTCAACAAAATACTTACAAAAAAATCCAATAAAATTTTTAAAATTGAAACAAAAGAGGCAATTAAGAATATAAAAAAATTTTCTAAAATTGGACAAAATTTTTTAATAGATAGAGGTGATTTATCTAAATATATTGGAATAATGAACATACCTATGGCTCAAAAGTACATTGTAAATCAATTAAAAAAGAATAAAAAAAATAAAATATTTATAGCTACTAATTACCTCGAAACTATGATCAATAATTCATTACCAACACGAGCAGAAATAAATGACATTTACTCGTCTGTCAAAACTGGAGTAGATGGTATTGTGCTAGCTGCTGAAACAGCGATAGGAAAATATCCTCTCGAATGTATAAATTTATTGAGTAAATTTATTAAACATATTTCAAAATCAGATCGTACATGGCTAAAATAACCAGAATTTTAATTATGGGTCTGCCTGGATCTGGAAAAACAACATTGGCTAGAAAAGTAGTTAAAAGTATAAATGCTGATTGGTTAAACGCAGATCAAGTTAGAGGAAAATTTAAAGACTGGGACTTTTCAAAAAATGGAATTATTAGACAAGTTAAAAGAATGAGAGAATTGGCAAATAAATCAAAAAAAAAATTTGTATTAGCTGATTTCATCTGTCCAATTGAAGAGCAATTTAAAATTTTTAAGCCTCACTATGTAGTTTGGATGGATACTATTAAAAAAAGCAGGTATAAAAAAATCAATAAAATATTTAAAGAACCAAAAAAATATAATTTAAGAGTAACTACAAAAAATTCAAATTTTTGGAAAATACCAATAATTAAAATAATTAAACAACATCATAAAAGAAAATTATTTTAGCCTAATGATTTTAAAAAATTTATTGTTAATAGACGGCATCAACAGATCAGGCAAAAAATCTATTACTGACGCAATTACATCATTTAAAAAAAGTGAAAGTATCGAAATGAGCTATGTTTTTGAACATATTATTGAGGGATTATCACTTAAATTGATATCAAAAAAATTTGCTAAGAGTTTTTTTGAAAAATTCTTAAATGAAATAGCTTACAATAAGATGTTAGGTAGAAACTCTAATTTTAGAAAGGAAGATAAGTCAAGCATACAAAATTTCAGTTTTCCTAACATCTACAAAAAAAGGCTTTTAATTAAAAATGAGGGTGAGAATATCTTTTTAAAATTAAAACAAACTAATAATTTTTTCCCTTTTATGACACATGAAATATTAACAAATTTAGACATGTTAGATGCTCTAAAAATTAAATATAAAATGATATCAATGTTTAGAAATCCCTATGACCTTGTTTATTCTTGGAGTCAAAGAAACATAGTTAAAAACTTTGGGGAAAAGAATTTTACTTTAAGTTTTAATTACAAGAAAAAGGCTTATCCATGGTATGTTCATAATACTCATAAAAAATGACTTAAATTAAACAACTTTGATAAAACAGCGATTATAGTTACAGACTTAATAGAAAGATCTATAAGACAATACAATAAATCTAAAAATAAAAAAGATATTTTTCTTATAAAATATGAAGATTATATTTTAAACTCTGTCTCAGTTTTAAAAAAAATTTGTAAATTCTTAAATACAAATTTTAGTTCTCAAACTTATAGAAAACTTAAAATTCTTAAACTTCCTTCAAAAAAAAATAAATTTAAAAAAAAAGAGAGATTTAAAAATTAATTTTATAAAGAAAAGAGTTGACCCAAGATTATTTAAAAAAATAGAAAAACTAGAAAAAAATTATAGTAAAAATTTTTATGGTTTTCAAAAAATCTATGAAATATTGTAAAAATTGTATAATGCCAGATACAAGACCAGATCAAATTTTTAACGATCAGGGGATCTGCAATGCCTGTGAAAGCTTTGAAAATAAAGATAATATTGACTGGAAAAAAAGATCTGAGGATCTAGATAAAATAATAAATGATATTAAGAGTCAAAATCGAATTTGGGATTGTGTGATTCCTTCATCGGGAGGCAAAGATAGTACCTATCAAGCTTTATGGGCAAAATCTAAAGGCTTAAATCCAGTTTTGGTAACAGCATCTACTTGTGATTTATCTGATATGGGAAGGCAAAATTTAGAAAATTTAAAGAAACAAGGTTTCGACACCATAGAAATTTCTAACAATTTAAAGATTAGATCTAAATTAAATAAAGTTTCACTAGAATTAATTGGTGATATCTCCTGGCCAGAGCATGTTTCTATTTTTACAGCTCCAATAAGGTTTGCATTAAGTTACAAGATACCTTTAATCTTATATGGTGAAAATCCACAAATTGAGTATGGGGGGCCTAAAAAGTCATTGAGTAATTATGATTTGAATAGAAAATGGATGGAAGAATTTGGCGGATTAATAGGATTAAGAGTCAGCGACTTAATTGAAATTTACGGATTTACAAAAAAGGAATTAAGTATTTATATATATCCATCAGCTGAAGAGCTAAACCAATTTAAAATTAAAAGTATATTTTTAGGATATTTTGAAAAATGGGACAGTATTAGAAACTATCAAACTGCCAAAAAAAATGGCTTTAAAGAGTATAAAAATGATTTAGAAGGTTGTTATTTTAATTTTGAAAAAATTGACAATTATCAACATGGTATTCATGATTATTTCAAATATTTAAAATTTGGTTTTGCTAGAGCAACAGATCAATTGTGTTATTTAGTAAGACGTAAATTAATGTCAAGGGAAGAGGCGATCATAAAGGTCAAAGAATTAGAAGGAAAATTTCCTAATTCTTATATGGGAAAGCCATTAGAAAAAATTTTAGATAACATCGGACTATCAATTGAAGATTTTAAAATAATATGTGAAAAATTTACTAATAAAAAAATTTTTAAAACTGATCAAAGCGGTAAACTTTTGAGAGATGAAAAGGGAGATCTAATAAAAAAAGTTTAAATTTAAAAATGAATAAAACTAATATTGCAATAATTAATTATGGAATGGGCAATATTAGATCAGTTGAAAATGCAATCAAAAAACTTAATTTTCAACCAAAGGTTATTACTAATCCTGAAGAATTGAACGAATCTAGTAAAATAATTCTTCCAGGAGTAGGATCCTTTAAAGCAGCAATGCAATTATTAGATCAACGTGGATGGATTAGTAAAATTAAGAATAATGTTTTAGAAAAGAAAAAACCTTTACTTGGAATTTGTTTAGGAATGCAATTATTGGCTGATAAAAGTGAAGAAAACGGTATTACAGAAGGTTTGAGAATTATTCCCGGAGAAGTAAAAAGTTTAAAAAATTTAGGATGTAAATTAAAAGTTCCACAAATAGGCTGGAATAGCGTTAGATTCATTAACAAACACAAATACTTCGCCGAGATTAAAGATGATATAGATTTTTACTTTGTTAATAGTTATGTGTACTTACCTGCAAATAAATCAAATGTAATAGGTGTTACAAGTTATGGTGTTAATTTTTGTAGCGCAATTGCTAAAGATAATATCTCTGGAACTCAATTTCATCCTGAAAAAAGCTCTAAATCAGGGCTTAAAATATTAAGAAATTTTTTAAATGCTTAAAAAAAGAATTATTACTACAATGTTGTGGAATGGCACGACTTTGGTGAAAGGAAACCAATTTAAAAATTCAAGAAGAGCTGGTTCTCCTATTACCACAATAAAAATATATAATTCTAGAGATGTTGATGAGATACTTTTTTTTGATATTAATAAAACTGAGACAACTGGCAATTTTGATTTGGATTTTATTAGACAACTTACAGATGAATGTAACGTTCCAATTACAATTGGCGGTGGAGTAAAAAAAATTTACCATATAACTGATTTGTTATTTGCAGGAGCAGATAAAGTTACTTTAAATTCTGAAAATTATAGAAATATTGATTTAATCTCCGAAGCGGCTAAAAAATTTGGATCTCAAACTATTGTTGTCGGAATTGACTATAAGTTTATAAATGGTGAATATATTTGTATGAGCAAATCGGGAAAAGTTACTGAAAAAATAAACCCAGTTGATTGGGCCTTAAAATGTGAAGATCATGGAGCTGGAGAAATTATTTTGACCTCAATTGATCACGATGGATTAATGGAAGGATACGATTATAAAATTCTTGAAAAAATTAGCAAAAAATTAAGAATACCTGTTGTTGCCTCAGGAGGTGCTGGAAATTACCAACACATGTTAAAAGCATTTCAGAGCGGAGCTTCTGCTGTTGCTGCTGCTAGCATATATCATTTTACTGAACAAACTCCATCGGAAGCAAAATTTTTTTTATCAGAAAATGATATACTTATTAGAAAAAATTAATTAATTTTTTTAAAATAATTTAATATAGTTTTTATTATTTTTAGCTGTTTTTTCTTATTTAGATCTACAAAAATTGGTAAACTAGCTGAATTTTTGTAGTATTTATTGGATCCCGGAAGTTCTTTATAACCCTTTGCAACTGTGAATTTATAAATTGGAATATAATGATACTGAATTATTATTCCTTTTTTTTTTTAGATATTTAAAAAAACTATCTTTAACTCTTAAATTTTTAAATTTAAAACTAGCTATATACAAATGCCAAGAGCACTTTAATTTATTTATCTTAGGAACGTTAATTATTTCTTTATGCTTATTAAAATGGAAATTGTAAATTTTTGCAATATTTTCCCTTTTTTTATAAAAGAACTAATTCTTTTAATTTGACTGACTCCCAAAGCACAATGCAAGTCACTTAATCTAAAATTATAACCTGGAGATTTTATGTCGTAATCCCAATGTTTTAATTTATTTTTTCTAATCAAACCATGTGAAACAAGTAACGAAACTCTTTTAGCCAATATTTTGTTATTTGTAGTAATAGCCCCACCCTCACAAGTCGTAATAGATTTTATCGGATGAAATGAAAAAGTTGATAAATCAACATGTTTAGCGCAACCAATTCTAAAAACTTTCTTATCATATTTATATTCACTGCCAAAAGCATGACATGCGTCTTCGATTAAAAAGCATTTTAATTTTTTTTTTAAATTATAAAAATCTTTGATGTTTTCTGATTTACCTGCCAGGTGCATTGTAACAATAGCTTTAATCTTCTTAATATTATTTTTTTTTATACAGTTAAGTATATTGTTTGGGGTCATTAATCCTGTATAAGGATCTACATCAGATAGATATATTTTAGCTTTCATCATCTTACATAGGTTAAAAGACGCAATAAAATTTATTGCTGGCATAATAATTATATCTCCTGGATTTATGTGTATTGACATAAAAGCCACATGTAATGCAGAAGTTCCGCTATTGCATACTTTAACAAATTTTGATTTTGTAAATTTTTTGATTTTACTTTCAAAATTTTTTACTTCTGGGCCAGTTGTTAAATAATCACTTTTAATAGTTTTACTTATAGCTTTTAAGTCGTCATTATTAATTGATTGTCTCCCATAAGGAATAACTTTTTTCATAACTTTATTTTATCTTTACCCAAAATTGATTTTGAATTAATCCTAATCCACTTGTTATGATCTTTTTTCCTGATAATATCTCTGTCCAACCATAATTAAGATTGCTCTTATCTTTTTTAATATTTTTTTTCATCCTAAACTGAAAAAACTTACACTTTTTATTATACCTTCCAAAAAATTTTTTTATATAGTCTGTGCTGTACATATTTTTATACCAATTAACTTCTCTACCTTTTTCAAGTTTGTTGGCTTTAATGTGAAGGTTGTACGAATAGATGTTTAGCGAGTCAAAAATATAAATTACCCCTTTTGGTTTAACAAGTTTTAAAACATTTTTTAGAATATTTTTCCCATCTTTAAAAATACTAAGCACTCCAGAGAGCACAACAATGTCATATTTTTTTAATTTTAAATTTTTTTTAGAAATATCTTTATGAAAAAAAGATACCTCAGAAGGACAATTTTTTTTGGCTTTGATGAGTAGATTTTTATCTACATCAATACCAGTCAATTTAAAACTAAAGTTTTTTTGACAGATTAAATAACAGCTCTCCGTTGGAGCAGCCAATATCTATCAATGAAGAGTTCTTTTTTACTTTATCTATTTTCAACTTTTTAACTAAAAAATTGAAATATTTCTTTAGGTTTTTTATATCTATTTTTAGCATTATAAATTTTGTTAAAATAAAAAACTTTTTTCTCTTTCATTAAAACTATTTATTAATTTTGTGAAGTTTGTTAGTCAAATTCGATATTCTTTTATCAAAACTTGTAATTTTGTATAAAATTTTAGAGGCTTGTTTAGGGTCGTGTTTAAAAGCAAGTTTTAAGATGTCCATCCAATTTTTATTATTTCTAGATCTAATTTTTGAAATATTATTTATAAGTTTAATCGATTTTTTATAATTTGTTTTCATAATAATTAGTTGTTTTTATTTATTTTAAAAATTTTAATAATATATTTGTTTTTTTTAAAAGTAAAAAAAGCTGGATATTTTTCATTATCAACTATTCTTAATAAATTGAAATTCTTTTTTATACTTTTGTTGATATTTAACAAGCTATCTAAAGGATATCGCCTCTTATAATATGAACTTTTACCTATTTGAGATTTTTTTTTAACTTTGGGATATTTTTTCAAAAACTTTTTAATAATTTTTATTGAAATATTTGACTGCATTTCTCTAATTTCATCATTTAATTCATTTCCCTTAAATTTCAAATAATTTTCTTCTAATATTGGTCCGCTGTCTACCTTGAGGGCAGCCTCAATTAAGCAAACCTTAATCTTATTTTTGTTATCTAAAATTTGCCATTGAATTGGTGCAAATCCCTTTCCTTTTGGAAGATTACTTGCATGAATAACTAAATTTAATTTATTTTTTTTTAGAAAAGATTTCGGCAAAATTTTAGTATAGCTTAGAATAAATACTATGTCTTGATTGATAACTTTTTTATAATTTTTCTTAATTGAAAAAAAAATATTTATTTTGATTATTAAGAAATGTTTTTTTTATTGATTTTTGTATCCAATCATTATTTTTGTCTAATAAAAATGTAATTTTGAGTTTTTTTTTCATTTTTTTATTGAAGAAAATTTTAAAGGATTAGCTTCATATAAATTATTTTTCGCTTTTTTACCCAAAATAGAATTATAATATTTTGGATGAAGACCAAATCCTGGTCTAACTATTTTTATATTATCTTTTGTAAAAATTTGGCCTTTATGGATATCTTTTGCAACATATATAGATCTTTTAAAAATAATAGATGGTTTTTCAGATTTTGAAATACCAAAAAAAACCTTGCCTTTACTTCTCCAAGCTCGTTTACTCTCGATCACCAAGTCTTTTAATTCCTTAGGACTTATTGAAAAAGAATCGTCTAAACCTCCGTCTTTTTTATTTAATGTAAAATGTTTTTCAATAATTGAAGCACCGTAGACGACAGATGCTATAGCGACTCCTATTCCAGGAGTATGATCGCTTAAACCTACTTCAATGTTAAATCTTTTTCTTAAATGATCTATACTTTTTAAATTACTTTCGTTTTCAGGCGCTGGATAAGAGCTTGTACATTTTAAAAGAGTAAAGTTGTTAAACTTTCTTCTTCTAAAATTTTTTATAATCAATTTAATATCATTAAAGTTTGTTAAACCAGTGGATACAATAATTGGTTTTCTTAGATTAATTAATTTGTCAATTAAAGGAACATGATTATTTTCAAAGGATACAACTTTATACATCGGACATCCTAGTTTATTTAAAAAATTAACTGCACTTTCATCAAAAGGAGTACTAAAACAAATTATCTTATTTTTTTTTGCTCTATCAAAAACTTTTTTATGCCACTCCCAAGGCATTGAACCTTTAGAATATAAATCGTACAAATATTTTCCAGTCCAAATACTTTTTTTATTTTTTATTAAAAAATCTCTTTTTTTCGATTTAAGAGTAATTGTATCAGGTCTATAGGTCTGAATTTTTACTGCATCTGCGCCAGCATTTTTTGCTTCATCAACTAACCTCAATGTTCTTTTTAAGCTGTTGTTATGATTTGCAGAAATTTCAGCAACAATAAATGGTGGTCTATTTTGTGAAATCAATCTTTTTCCAATTTTCATAGTCATTTAATTAAAAATTTTAACCTTTTATCAAAAGCAAGAGTTTTTAATTTACTTTTTATTTTATTTATTTTTAAGAAATAATTAGTTGCTTTAGTTGCTCCTTTAACTTGGCCATAATCGTCAATAAGAATTATTCCTCCTTTTGAAACTCTCGAATACAAAATTTTTAGAGCATTCAATGTTGGTCTGTAAACATCTAAATCTAGATGAAGAAAAGATATTTTTAATTTTCGATTTTTTTCAATAAATTTGACGAGTGTTTTTTCTACTGGACCTTTGATCAGTGTAAAATTTTTAAAATTTCTTTTTTTTAAATTTTTAATAATTTTTTTCATATCTAAACCTAAACCAATGTCTTTATTATGTTTTTTAGCAAATTTGTTATCCTCAATAATTGATTGTTTTGGAAACTTTCCAAATACATCAAATCCATAAACGTGTTTTTTTGAACTTTTGCCAGTGAGATTCCTAAATATTAAAAATCTGATTAAACTGTTTCCTTTAAAAACTCCACACTCAACAATAGAACCTTTGATTTTAAGAGACTTTTTAAAAATTTCATAGTGACAGATGATTTTTTTAATTCTGGATGGATGAGAAAAAAAATGAAAAGCATTTTCTATATTCCAAATATTTAAAGAATTGTATTTCATTCAAACTATTTTAAAAAAGTTAAAATAAATGATCAGCTCCAACGATTCCATATTTTGATTTTTCAATATACCAACCATTAACGAAAGGATTATCGCTTTGAATAGTAACCCAACCTGTTTTCTTCTTTAAAAAATTCTTAATTTTTGGCTGTCTACTTAAATCAAACCAATAACTTCCATTATCATTAATCTTAACTGTTTTTTCTAAACATTTTTTTGTCTAATTCGTTCCAAAATTTTAGTAAAATTTTTGCATTTTTGTTTTTTACTTTCAAGTTACTTGTGTTGGAAATTGTTATTATTGATTGAAATTTATTCAACATAGGTCCCCACTTAAATGTACCAGGTTTTGTTAATATTTTTTCATTAGGAACATGAGCATTGAAACATATATTTGATGGGATGTCGTATTTACCTTGATGACCTAAATTTAAACCAAACTTTAATCTAGTTGGAACCTTTCCACCTCCATTAGCAATTAATTTAACAAAATAATTTTCTCTACTATTTAATTTAATTTTTTTAACTTTAAGTAAATTATTGATATTGAGATATATTGGATTTATTAATTTTTTATTAATTTTTAAAACTTTTTTGATTTTTTTATTAAGTTTACCATAGCAATCGTATATTTCTAAATCAAAATTTAACTTCCACTTAGGGAAATTTGGGTAAACTACTAATTCAGTATATGATTTTTTTTCTTTGAAAAGGGGAAAAGAAACAGAAGAGTCAAAAAATTTTTTTATATTTGGATTTTTCCAAAATGTGTTTAAATTTGATTGATTAGAAGTATCGTAGTATGAGTGAGTTAATGTTGAGTTGTATTCTGTTTTTTCAAAATTACCACATAAAAACCTAGGAAAAAAACTATTAAAATTATGTTTAATTTTTACAGTTCCTTTTTTATTTTTTAAAAATTTTTTTTCATTATCATCTAAAAAAAATATAAATTTTGTTTCATAAGGTAGAATATTTTTAATTAACATTTTTTTTTCATATCTCTCACCCTCACTATTTATTATTGAAATAGAGATTTTTTCACTGGCAATTTTATTTTGGCCATTTACAAAAGAAAAAAAAGGTTTAAACTTTTCATCTGGCAGTATATCTACACCAGTCTCTGGAACTTTAAATTTGTTGTTATCTTCTAAGTCTTTTTTATCATTATAAATTCTCCCGCAAGTATGAACAACTGTAGAGGAGTTTTTTCCCTCAAAATTTACTACTAGAGCTGGATAAGGATAAACCATGTCATATTTAGAAAAAAGTTCTAATTCTATCGACCCAGTTACAGTTTTATTAACTGTCTTTTTATTTAATAAGTCTTTTAAAGAAACAGAAAAAGCTTTGACTTGATTTATATTTATGATTTTATTTTTAATCAATTTTCCATTTCTAGATCTTAAATTTATTTTTATTTTAATTTTTTTTATACTTCTTTTAATCAACCAATAGCCTAGAAATAGGATTTTAGTATCCATATGCTTATTTATAACAAAAGGAAAAATAGCAGAGGATTTAAGTACTGGTTTTCTTACTTCTATATGTGATTTTTGTGTGTTTGTTGATGATAGATGTGCTTGATAGCTCTTCATTATGTGTTAATGTACAAAAATTGAACACAAAAGTAAACTAAGTAAATTATTATGTTTAACAATAAAAATTTGTTAATTACTGGTGGAACCGGGTCATTTGGTAAAGCATTCGTAGAGTACGTACTAAAAAACTATAGACCTAAAAAGTTAGTAATTTTTTCTAGAGATGAGTTGAAACAATTCGAATTTTCAAATTATCTTAAGAGAAAAGGGTATAATCAGAAAACAATCCGTTTTTTTATTGGAGATGTAAGAGATAAGCAAAGATTGAGCTTAGCATTTCAATCAATGGATTTTGTTGTTCATGCAGCAGCTCTAAAACAAATAGTTTCAGCTGAGTACAATCCTCAAGAAGTAGTAAGAACAAATATTAATGGAGCCGAAAATGTAATTTTTGCTGCCTTAGAACAAAATGTTAAAAAAATTATTGCATTATCTACCGATAAGGCAGTTAATCCAGTTAATCTATATGGAGCCACAAAACTAGTTTCTGATAAAATTTTTATTAATGCGAATAATTTATCTGGCAAAAAAAAATGTCGCTTCTCAGTAGTTAGGTATGGAAACGTAATAAATTCAAGAGGATCAGTAATTCCATTTTTCAAAGATATTATTAAAGAAAAAAAATATTTTCCAATTACAGATAAAAATATGACTAGATTTTTTATAGATGTAATTGACGGTGTAAAGTTTGTAATAAATTCTTTTTCAAGAATGTATGGTGGAGAGATATTTGTTCCAAAAATAAAATCATTTAAGATCATTGATATTGCGAAAGCTATAGATCCTAAAGCGAAAATAAAAATTATTGGAATTAGACCGGGTGAAAAAGTGCACGAAATACTTTGCCCTAAAGATGAGTCACATTTAACAATAGAGTTTAAAAATTATTATATTATTAAACCTACCATAGGACTAGAGATTAAAAACAATTATCAACTAAATCCTTTAAAGGAAAAAGGAAAATTTGTTAGTAAAAATTTTGAATATTCATCATCCGAGAATGAATTTCTTAATGTAAAGCAAATCAAAAAACTTTTACATTAATAAAAATGAATATTGCAATTATACCTGCAAGAGCAAAAAGCAAAAGAATAAAAGATAAAAATATTGTAAATTTTTTAGGTAGACCAATCATTCATTGGTCAATACTTAAAGCAAAAAAAAGTAAAATTTTTTCCAACATTATAGTCACTACTGATAGTAAAAGAATTTCTAGAATTGCAAAAATGTCAGGAGCAGAAACTCCATTTTTAAGACCGAAAAATATATCAGATGGAAAAACAGGAATTTTGAAAGTGGTAAAACACTCAATTAAATTTTTGGAAAAGAAAAAAATTAACTTTAAATATGTTTGTTGTTTATTTCCAACAGCTCCATTTATAAATAAAAAAATTTTAAAAACTGCTTTATTAAAATTGAAAAAAGAAAAACTTGATTTTGTATTTGGCGCAATTCAAAAAGACAGTTCTTTGCTAAGATCTTTTTATTCTAAAGGAGATAAATTAAAAATGACAAATTCCTACTTCTACAATTATGAGTCACAAAAACTTCCAAAAATATTCGTTGATTCTGGTCAGTTTTATTGGGGCACTAAAAGTGCTTGGAAAAATAAGAAAAAAATATTTTGCAACAATTCTGGATTTATCGAACTCAATAAAGATACATATATAGACATAAATTCAAAAAAGGATTTAAAAAAAGCAATTAAAGTAGCAAAAAAAAATTTTAAAAAATTATTTAAGGTTGACTAATTTTAAAAAGATTTTACTATAGTTCAACTATTGAACAATATGGATTTTAAACAAGATTATTTTGAAGTTCTTAGAAAAGTTAAAGAAGACTTCAAAAATCAAAGACAACTAGCGAAGGAATTAAATTTTAGTTTAGGAAAACTAAATTATTGCTTGGTTGAACTAAAAAAAAAAGGACTTTTAAAAATCAAAAGTTTTAAAAAAAATCCTAGTAAAATCCAATATGTTTTAACTCCAAAGGGAATTAGTCTAAGAACGCAACTCACAATTGATTTTATGAAAAGAAAAATGAAAGAATATGATGAGCTTAAAAAGGAATTAGAAAATAAAAAATGATTTCAATATTTAAACAGTATGTCAAAAATATTTTTCTAAAAAAACAATTTATAATTGGTGATTTAAACTTAAATACTAGAAAAGGCGCGCTCCATAAATCTTGGGGCCATGTTTTTTCAAATCATCTAAATGGAGATTATGTTGAATTTGGTGTTTACAAGGGGGAGTCTTTTATCGATTCTATTAAAACATTTCTAGAGTTTAAAACTTGGTTAAAAAAAGAAATTAAAAGCAATGAGAATTGGAGAGCGAAAGTTTCTTCTCAATCAAAATTACATAATAAAATATACTTTCACGCTTTAGATACATTTGAGGGTATGCCAAAAAATAACGAAGATAATTTTATTTTTGGTGAAGGAAATTTTAAAGCATCTGAGAAAATCTTAAAAGATAAAATTAATCAAATTAAAAATTCAGAGTACGAGGCATTTATTTATAAAGGTAATTTTGAACATACTGCTCTCGATTTAAAAAAAAAACTTGAAAACAGAGTGATTTCTATTGTTAACTTTGATTGTGATTTAAAAGAGTCAACATCAGTTGCATTGAATACAATTAAAGACAAAATTCAAATAGGTTCTATTTTATTATTTGATGATTACAATGGTTTCAATGCTAATCAAGAATTGGGTCAAAGGAAATCTTTTAAAGATTTTAAAGATGAAACAGATTTTAAATTTGAAAAGTTTTTTTCTTATCATTATTCTGGACAATCTTTTTTATGTATAGGTAAAGGAAATTGATAATATGAGAGTTTTAAAAAAAAAAAAACCAAGAAGTTTTTTAGTAAGTCAAAAAAATAATATCAATTTAAAAGATGTTGGCACAGTTTATCTTAATGATGATGAACATTTGACTATTACAGGTAATAATAAAAAAATTTATGAAATTTGTAAAAAAAGTTGGGGTTATTATGCTACATCTTCAATTAATTTCAGACAAAAAAAAAATGGTTTTAAAACAGCTTTGGTTAAACAAGATAGAAAGTTTTTTGTATTAATTGTCGATAAAGATAAACGTAGCAACTTTAAGAGTTATATTAAAAAAGAAAATTATAAAATAATAAAATGGTTAGATGAGAAAAGGTAAAAATTTAAATGAAAATAAATAAGGATCTAAAACTACAAAGAGTTGTAATGGAAGTATTTGGTGGATGTAATTATACATGTCAAATGTGTCCACAATCAAATCCTGGTAGAGGAAAATCTTGGACAAGAAAAATGCCATTAAAGGAATTCGAGAGAATTCTTGATGAAATTGTACCGAAATACGGAAACCCACAAATTAATTTAGAGGGAAGCGGCGAACCCACTATGGCAAAAGATCTACCCGAGTATGTTAAAGCTGTAAAAAAAAGAAATTTAAGATGTTTTATGTATTGCAACGGCGCCAGATTACAAGGAAGTTTTATGCAAAACGTTGTAGATGCAGGGATTGATTTTATAAGAGTTAGTGTAATTGGATATAATAAAGAAAAATATAAAAAATGGATGAATATCGATAACTTCGAAATGATAATTGAGAATGTAAAAAAATTAAATGAATATGTAACAAAATCAGGCAGCCGTTGTAATGTGAGCACCTACCATTTAATTACCGACAATTCCCAAATAAATGAAGAAATCGAACACTACAAAAATAATGTAATAAATCATACCGGGGTAAAAGCATATATATGGAAAATGCACAATTGGAGTGGAAATTTCGATAACAAAAATTTAAGAAAAAAAACTGAAAAAAGATCGTGTGGACGGCCTTTTGCACCTGAGCTTACTATTAGATCTGGTGGTGAGGCTGGTAGATCGGGAGCCATTGTCCCATGCTGTCAAACTCTTGGACCTCCTAATGAGGAGAAAAGTATTTTAGGACATATGGATAAAAATTCCTTTGAAGAAATTTACTTTGGTGAAAAATATGAGAATCTTAGAGATGCTCATAAAAAGAAAGAGTTTGATAGAATTGATTACTGTAAAGATTGCGATTTTCTATATGATGACCCAGAAGTTCTAGTCTGGAGTAATGACAAGACAGCAAAATTACATCACATGCTTGGTACTGAAAAAGATTTTATACTAACAAAGTATGTGAAGTAAGTTCTATTTTCTTTGAAAATATTTTAATGATAAAAAAGTATTTAATTTCAACAAATATTAAAGAGACTTGGCCTGAAAATGAAAAAGATCATTTAATTTTTATTAATGAGTCTGCTTTAAATAAATACCCGGATAAAAATTTTTATTACAAAAACTTTGATATTAATAAATATCATTGGAAGGATAAACAAAACTTAATTCAAGATTTTATATATTTAGAAAAAACGTATGAAAATATTTTAGAAAAATTAAAGATTTTTTTAAACAATCATCATGGATTGAACTATCCAACAATGTTCTGGAGAATTTTGATAGGACCTTGGTTGGGTACTCTTATTTTCATTTTTTTTGATAGATGGAAAAACTTAAAGACCTCTTTAAATGATCACTCAGTTGATAAGGCTATTAGTTTAAAATTTAATAGCGAAATATTTATTCCTTATGAAGCTGAAGATTTTATCACATTTACTCAAAATGATTTATGGAATCAAAATATTTATCAAAGCATGTATAATGATTTTTTATCCCATGAAAAAATAGATTATTTTGAATTATCAAATGAAAAAATTGAAATTTTAAAAGAGTCTTACAGGCAAAAAAAAGATAAAAAGAAATTTTTAACCAATTTAATATTTACTATATTTAAATTTTTTCAAAAAAAAAAATATAAATATTTAATATATAATTCGTATATTGGATCTATAAATGAATTTAAATTATCTTTAAGCTTGTGGCAGATTCCAATATTTAAGATATTCAAAAATAAATACAAAACAAACACAAAAATTGACTACATAGCTAGAAAAAAAATTAGCGAAATAACGTCCGAAAATGAATTTGAAAAAATTTTTTTGAAAAATTTAAAAAACCATATACCAAAAGTTTTTTTAGAAAATTTTGAAGATTTAAAAAATTATTCTGAGCATGCAAATTTACCACAACAGCCAAAAAAAATTATTTCAGCCAATGCTCTTTGGTATGATAGTTTTTTTATGTTTCATTCTGCACGTCTTAAAATGCACAAAACACAAATAATTTATGGACAGCATGGAGGAGCATATGGATTAGCAGAATATAGTTGGCCAGAGGAACATGAAAAAAAAATTTCTGACAAATATCTTACTTGGGGTTGGTCAGGAAAAAAGTCAGAAAATAATGTTAAAAAATTTTTCATCTTGCTTAAAAATAAGAGATATAATTGGAACAAAGAAAAGAAAAATCTTTTAGTTTTGATGCGCCATAGAAAAGTTTATTTTCAATCTCCAGAAACATCTGCTGGATCAGAACTATACTCAGATTATATCAAATATTGTTCCTTATTTTTGAACTCTATATCCGAAAAAATTAAAAGTAATACTGTTTTAAGACTACCTTTAAAAAATTTAAAACCGAGTTCAATAGATTTTTTTTCTAATCTTGAAAATAGTTTTAAATTTGATAGCTCACCAAGCTTTGAAAATGCATGCAACGAGTCAAAAATAATTTTAAATACCTCTAACTCTACAACTTTTTGTGAAACTATAGGGAATAATATTCCTTCCATTTTATTAATAAACAAAAATAACAATCCATTTAGAGAAAATGCTTTAGAAATAATTAAATTATTAGAAAAAAATAATATGATCTTTTTTGATCCAATAAAAGCATCTTCATTTATAGATAATATTTGGGATAACAAAGTAAAAAATTGGTGGTTTAAAAAAGAAACCCAAGAAGCAGCGCAAAAATTTAGGTCACTTTATGCCAACAGAAGTGAAAACATTGTCAAAGATTTAAAAAATATTATTGAAAATGATTGATTTAGAAAATTTAAATTCGAAAAATGTAAAATTGCTTGAAAAAATTAGCAAAAATGCACAAAAGAAATATTTTAATTTATTAGATAAATTATACATTAACTTTTTAAAAGAGGATAAATTAATACTACATCCCATATTTTCAAGAGATGATAGTTCTAATGGAATATATTTTGATTTATGTTTATTAAAATTGGTTAAAATTTTAATTAATAAAGATAATACGTCTTCAGTAAAAACTAATAATAAAATACTTGCTAAAATAATTAAAGAAAAATACCCAAAATTAAATGTTGTAGCTAATTATAAAAAAATAAATTTAGAATTTTTAAAAAAAATAATTACGTTTTTAAAAAATGTCTTTTACCTAATAAATTTATATATTTCAAAAAGTAATTCAAGAAAGAAAAAAATAATAAATAATAAAGACGAAATAATTTTAATTGAGACTTTTTACTCTAAAAATTTATTTTCTGGAAATCAATTTTCACCAAATTACCAAGAAAAAATTTTAGACAATTTACCAACAAACTTAAGTAAAAAAGTTTTCTTTTATCCAACAATTTTAATTAATGGTCCTTTAAAAAAATATATTTCTATTGCAGACAAAAAACTTAAAAAACAAATTTTCTGTTTTGATTTTTTGAAAATCGGAGATTATTATAAGTCTTTGACTTTCAATTTTTCTTTAAACTTAAATCTAGTTAAAAATAACACATTTGAAGATTTTCAAATAGATGAATTAATTAAAAGTCATATAAATAAAAAACAATGTGATAGAAGCAGTATTATTTCCTTATTAAATTATTATTTTTTTCAAAGATTAAAAGAGAGTGATATAAAATTAAAATTAATTATTGACTGGTTTGAAAATCAAGTAATCGACAAAGGCTTTAATTTAGGTAAAAATAGGTTTTATCCAAAAGTAAAATCCAAGGGACACATGGGATTTGTAACAGATTTTGATGGAGCAATGCGATTACAGCCTACTAGATTTGAAAAAAAATTAAAAGTATTACCAGATGAAATTTTAGTTTGTGGTCAAAAAGTAAAAAAACATGTAAGTAAAAATCTTAACTCTTTAAAATTAAAAGTAGTACCAGCTTTAAGAAATCAATATCTTCATAATTTAAATAAAAATTATAAAAATAAAAAAAAATCAAAGAAAGAGATATTAATTGTTTTAAGCGCAGATTTTCAAGAAACTTTATCAATAATTAATATATTAAATAAACTAGAAAAAAATAATTATTTAAATCTATTTAATATAAAAATAAGATTACATCGACAAACTCCTAAAAATCATCTTTTTATAAAAAATAATAAAGTTTCATTTGATAAAGATAGTTTTATTAATAGCATAATAAAATCTGATATTATAATAACTGGCGGCTCCACAGCTGCGCTAGATGCTTTTATCCTAGGGAAACAAGTATTAATAGTAGGCAATAAAAATGGACTGTCCAAAGATCCACTTAAAAATAAAATTCCTGATAGTTATTACAGAGTTTGCTATAATGAAAAAGAATTTATTAAATGCTTAAGTTTATTAGAAAAACTAAGTATAAAATCGAATTCTAATTTAATCATTAGGAATAAAATACTAAATGGATATTTTTTAAAAAATAACAAAAAAAATATAGAAAATTTTTTTAATTAATTATGAAAATTATAATTTTATGTGGAGGAAAAGGAACTAGATTTGCTGAGGAAACAAAAGTTATACCTAAACCCATGATTAAAATAGGGGGTAAGCCAATCCTGAATCACATAATGAATATTTATAGAAAAAATGGATTTAAAAATTTTATTTTAGCACTTGGATATAAAAGCAAGGTTATTAAAAAACATTTTTATGGCAAGAAAGATATTAAAATGATCAGCACAGGTAAAGAAACATTAACAGGCGGAAGACTATTAAGATTAAAAAAATATTTTAAACCGAATGAAAGTTTTATGCTTACCTATGGCGATGGTGTATCTAACTTAAACATTAAATCATTATTAAAATTTCATTTTAATCATAAAAAAATTGCAACTATCACTGCAGTAAGACCACAATTAAGATTTGGAGAACTTCTTATTGAGGGAAATAAAGTAAAAAAATTTAGGGAAAAACCACAATCTGATACAGGCTGGGTTAATGGTGGATTTTTTGTTTTTAATTATAAAATTTTTGATTATATAAAAAATGATTACACAGTACTGGAAAAAGAACCGCTAGAAAAACTTGCAAAAAAAAAAGAATTAATGGCTTATAAACACTATGGGTTTTGGCAATGCATGGATACCTTGCGAGATAAATTACAACTTAACAAATTAATAAAATTAAAAAAAGCCCCATGGATAAAATAACAAAATTTTATAAAAATAAAAAAATATTAGTTACCGGCGCTACAGGCTTCAAAGGAGCGTGGCTTTGTTACTGGCTTATAAAACTTCAAGCAAAAGTAATTGGTATTGGATACAATCCTAACAAAAATAAAAACTTATTTTATCAATTAAATTTAGATAAAAAGATAGACCTAAATTTATTTGATATTAGAGATATAAAAAAACTAAAACACTTAATTAAAAAAAATAAGCCGTCAATTGTTTTTCATCTAGCAGCTCAACCTTTGATATATGAGTCATATACAAAACCATTGTTAACTTTCGATGTAAATTTTAGAGGCTCAATGAATATAGTTGAGTTAGCAAGATTAGAAAAGTGCATAAAATCAGTTATAATTGTTACCTCAGATAAATGTTATGAGAGTAATTTTTCATCTAAAGGTTTTAAAGAAAATGATTTGTTAGGAGGTATAGATCCTTACAGTGCTTCAAAATCCTCAACTGAGATTATGGTTCGAGCTTATAGAGAAAGTTTCTTTAAGAGGAAAAGGTTAATCGGTCTTTCAACTGGACGAGCTGGTAATGTAATTGGAGGGGGTGATTGGTCCCCAAAACGATTAATACCAGATATAGTTAGATCAATAATAAAAAATAAAAAAATTTTGATTAGAAACCCAAATTTTAATAGACCTTGGCAGTTGGTGCTTGAGCCATTAAAGGGATATCTTACACTTGCTAGAGAACAGTTCTATAATCCAAAAAAATACTCAGGTGCTTGGAATTTTGGAACAAGACCTAATTCTCTTACAGACGTTAAAACTATCGTTAGCTACATAATAAAATTCTGGGGCAAGGGAAAAATGAAAGCCAAGAAAAATAAATTTTACGAACAAGAAAATTTGCAATTAAATATAAATAAAGCAAAAGAACATCTAAAATGGACTCCAACTTATAATGTTAAGAAGAGCGTGGAAATGACAGCCGAATGGTATTTTAGAGTTTTAATAAAAAAAGAAAACCCAAAAATTGTCACCTCAGATCAAATTGATAGATATATGCATGACAGTAAGTAAAATTAAAATTTTTAAAAATAAAGTTATTAAAAATGAAAATGGAAATTTGATAAAATATATTTCAAAAAAAAATTATTTTTTCAAAAAGTTTGGAGAAGTATATTTTAATCATATAAAATTTAAAAAAAAGAAAGGTTGGATAAAGCATAAAAAAAACAATTGTTTAATACAGTGTGTAGTTGGTAGAATTCAATTTCATTTTATAGACTCAAAAAAAAAACAAAGAAAAATTAATCTTGACTCAAATTCTGGTAAAATTTTATTAATTCCACCAAAAATCTGGTTTTCTTTTACATCATTAAAAAAGACTTCAATTTTAGTTAATATGATAGAAAAACCTCACTCTGATAAAGAGGTATTAAAAAATTCAGATATTAATAAAATTTTAAATGTATAAATTTTTTTGAAATGAAAAATCCTTTTTTTTCAATTGTTATTCCAACCTTCAACCAAGCTAAATTATTAAAAGTTGCTCTTGACTCTATTTACCTTCAAAGTTTTAAAAATTATGAAATAATTATAATTGATAATTATTCTAATGATAAAACATCTTATGTTCTGAAAAACTTTAAAAAAAAAATTAAAATTAAAAAAATAAAAAACAAAGGAATTATAGCAAAATCAAGAAACTTAGGAATCAAATTATCTAGAGGTAAATGGATTTGCTTTCTTGACTCTGATGATTATTGGTTGCCCCAAAAGCTCGAAAGTATATTTAAATTAATTAATACAAAAAAATGTGATGTGGTATGTCACAGTGAAAAGATATTAGATAATTCTCAAAAAAATAAAAAAGTTTGGTTATATGGTCCTTATACAAAAAATTTTTATGCAACTTTATTGAAAAAAGGAAACAGACTATCTACCTCAGCTTCAACAGTAAATAGAAAATTTATCAACAAAAACAATATCATATTTGATGAAAACAAAAAATTTGTAACAGCAGAGGATTATTCCTTTTTTTTAAATATTGCTAATTGTGGTGGAAAATTTTATTTCGAAAACAAGCCTCTAGGTTTTCATTTATTACACTCAAAGAGCGCATCTTCAAATGAAGATAAACATTTTAAAGCCACAGAGAATGTTATTAAGCACCATATTTTTAAGATTCAGAGTTTTGAAAAAGACAAAAATAAACTTTGGAAAATTGTTTATAATAATTTTTTATTCAGAAAAGTTCTCTTAACTAATAAATATGACAGCTTTTTCACAAAACTAAAAAAGCTTTTTTTTTCCTCGTTAAAGTTTTCACAAAATGAATTTGAGTATTTAATCTTAATTTTTTATAAAAAGATTAGATCAATTTATTTTAATTTAATATAATGAATCGGTAATAATTTTCCACTTTTTGGGCGTGTAGTTCAGTGGTAGAACGCTACGTTGACATCGTAGAGGTCATAAGTTCAATTCTTATCACGCCCACCAAGCGTATAATTTGAGGATTATAGGCTATTTACTTATGAATTTAAAAATACTATAACATTTTGCCTGGTGATTATTGCGAAGGGGCAACACCCGATCCCATCCCGAACTCGGAAGTTAAGTCCTTCAGCGCCGATGGTACTTTATCTTAAGATATGGGAGAGTAGGACGTTGCCAGGCTAATAAAATTATGAAAGTAGCAAGCTCATTAAAATCGTTAAAAAAAAGAGATTTAAACTCTAAATTAGTAAAACGTAGAGGCA
>MDTB01106110.1_pt1 | contig 22875 bp, 30 predicted proteins | sample 811161 | NCBI WGS metagenome assembly MDTB01 (sample SAMN05326650, study PRJNA326480) | marine metagenome | isolation source: seawater | place: Mediterranean Sea | collected 2009
TTACCAGATATTGCTTATATAGAAATACATTCTAACGACCCTGAAAATCCGATTGTGTATGCTGATCATCTTGGAGATGGAAATTACGAAAAATGGATAACGGAAGAGTTTGAGCAAAATGAAACTACTGACGTCGACATATTATTCGTCATAGATAACTCTGGCTCTATGGGTTCGAATCAATCTAGTTTTAAATCTAACTTCAGCTCTTTTATATCAGTTTTCGCCGCGGCAGGTGTAGACTACAGAATAGCTTTTATAACAACTGATAGTCCAGATTTTGTAGATGGAATTATAGTAACACCTTCAGACCCAGATCCAATTAACACTGTTAATGGAATAGTAGACAATATAGGTACTAGAGGAAGCCCAACAGAAAAAGGCTTGGAGCAATCTTATAATTCTACCTCCACTGGACCCGGAGCACCTGGCGGAAGTTTCTTTAGAACAGATGCTAAATTAGTTATAATATATGTTTCCGATGAACCTGACCGGGGAACAGTGATGACTCCAGCTGACTACGTAAATCACTTTAGGTCTCTCAAATCTGATCCTAGACTAGTTGTAGCGCACGCTGTAGCTGGTGATTATCCTTCTGGCTGTACTGCGAATGGAGGGGCAGAATTTGGAGATAGATATTATGATGTAGTTGGAAGTTTGGGCGGCACTTTTCTGTCTATATGTTCAGAAGATTGGGGCATTGCGATGGATACGCTAGCTAGAGAATCTGTTATACATTCCACTTTTTCTCTTTCTGAACCAGCTATTGATGGAACAGTAGAAGTTGTGGTGAATGGATACACTTCTACAGACTGGTATTATGATCCCTCAATAAACTCCGTGCAGTTTAATACGCCACCGCCAAGTGGAAGCAATATATCTATAACATATGCTGTATGGTCCTGCTTAGAAGAAGCTTAACCAAGAGAGAGATGTTCAATTAAGTCAGAGTGAGATATCAAACTCTTGCCACTTTCAATTGCTGGAACTTTACCCCTACCATATTTAGCAATTCCAAGCATATGGTTGACTGGAGCAAAAGTTCCAGTAATTTTATATACTTTATCTAGATATTCAAAAACAAACCCCTCTATACTAGAGACAGAATTACTGCAATAGTTTAATTTTTCTTGGTAGTTTTTAAAGATATCTTTTCTCTGTTTTTTAAATCCATCATCGCAACTTTCAATTAAAACGCCGGTGGTTACAATACCAGATTTAATCCTTTTTATCTCTTGAGCGCTGTTTTCAATCAAGCAAGAACTATAGTTACTTAATACTTCGCTACCAGCTAGAGTAATCACTATCTCAATAGGACGGAGCGCTTCATTTAAAATCTTGTGCCTATTAGATTTTCTACCAAGATAAGAAACTTTTTCTGACAGGCTATTTGACAAACCAGACTTAATCTTAACTAAGTTTGTTGGCATATTTTCGTATTTTTCTTCAAAAATATGACTTAGCAGCATGTTTTTACGACGGCTAGAAAGATTTAGATTCTCAATCATCCCTTTCATTACTGCTATCTTTGCATAATCTCTAAGGGTACTAGATTCATTCAAGTTAACACAATTAATGATATTATCTATAGATTTTTCAAATGTATTGAGCGTACCATTACCATTAATGTTTTTTAACTCAACACCAACAGGCCCGTAAAAATCCCATGAATTTTCATTTACACTGACGGTATATTGAGAAAAATCTTTTACATATTGAGCAAAAGACTCTAAGAGAGATGGACTAATTTCAGATGTATAATTTTTAAGGCCATGGAAAACAACAGCGTTTCTATCATACCTAATAGTCATCGGACGAGAAGCCTTGATAAAGTCGCAAGTAATCCAGTTTCTTCCAGAAAATCCGAATTGCCAGTAAACTTTCTTAGACCCTTGACAGATTGCTTCAGTTGCCTCTAAGAAAGTATCTTTTGCAGGGTGCGTCTTGTACTTATTTATAAACTTAGGCTGGCTTAATCCACCTTGTTCGCGATCAGACGCAGATGAAGCAAATCTTGGCTGACCAGATGAATCAACTCTAAAATGAAGATTAATACCGTCGAATTTCTCTGTCACCCTCAGATTACCCGAACACGCTTGATGCATAATATCCTTAAGATCAGCGAAACTAAGATCTAGATCTTCCCAAAGGTGACTCATGTGACCGCCTAATGAACCCATTGACATTCTCCTTAATATGATTATATTATATCATAAGTAAAAGAATTTTTTAAGTTTTAAAATAAAATTATAACGGTAAGTAAACATTGCCTGTTATGGTCATAATGTCATGAGTAGCATCATATATCTCAGACGCTCTAAGAACCCACGACTCTCCTGAGTCTGTACTTTCTAACAAGACGCCATCTTGTCCAACTATTAACCACTTACTACCATCTGTCGCGATATCTTTGAGTTCATCGTCACCGGACGGAACGGTGCCACTTAGATCGACAACATTAAAGTTTGCTGGCGTGGTAGTTCCATTGATATCAGCGTATCCGATCTTATCTCTATTAAATGGTAATACTACGATTCTGCCACTAGCGTTGGCTGCGATTGAAACGCGCTCGAACCCGCCAGTGCTCGCTATTGTATCAGGATTTTGAAGTGTCCCTCCACCAGCTTCAGCGCTCCATGTCGTCAAATCTGAACTCGCTGCTGATCTGATATAAGTTTTTGTGCTATCGCTCGATCTTACATAAGCAACAACCCAACTATTATTTGTGTAAATAATTCCCTTTATAGAGTATGTGTTAGTAAAACTATGGACGCGACTCCAGCTTGCGCCATCGTCGTCGCTGTAAAATAAATCGTCCTCTTGGGCCATAAGCCATTTTCCAGCGCCATCTGCAGCTAATGCTTCAATATTCTCTGCACTGTCATAACCAGTGACTCCACTAAGATCTATTTTAGACCAAGTGCCACCGCCATCGGTACTTCGGAAAGCATCGCCGTCCATGCCGGCTGTGATCCAAACATCGTTAGACCATGCGATATTCATATAAAAATCACCAGAGCCAGCAAAATTCTTGTGTGTCCAAGGTTGGCCATCTGTTACATCAGTGCTGCTGAGTGAAACTTCTTTAGTCGATGATGAGTTCGTTATCGCATAGACGGGATTACCACTGCCATCTTTACCATATGCAATATCATATGATACTGGAGTCCCATCATTAACTCTATCATAAAAAGTCCAAGAAGTAAGATCGCTATTAGACGCATATCCAACAAATTGCTTATTAGTTCCAGCAACCCAACGGGTTGCTGTTGAACTAGCTGACCCTTCGATTGTCAAGTTTCCAGCTACTATAGTCGGCCCAGTTACTATTAATCCACTCATAAACTAAAAACCTTATAGCAAAAAGTTTAAAATAAGCCCTATAAACAGACCAACATTAATTCCTATTAATATTCTTATTTTTTTAGATTCTGAATTTAATTTTTTTTCTAATTCATTATGAGCATTGAAAAGAATGCCCGTGTTTTCTTCATAAACTTCTTCAATTTTAGACAATTTTTTTTCGCTGATTAGCACTCTATTTTCTAAAGCTTTAGTATTTACTGGTTTTGGCATTTTAGCTCCATTTTAAATTTGTAATTTCCTTAAATTATCTCTATTATTATAAAAAGAGGCGGGTGCCTAATTTTGGAATCGTTAAACTCTACAAAAAATCGCCTAGCTCCGGATCTAGACTCGACAACCCGCCAAAACTATTAGTCTACCATTTTTGACTTCTCTCTTAGCGTATTATTTACTTCTCCCACCACTATTGGGGAAGATTCGCTGCCTGATGGCTGACTTAAATTAGTTTTGGCGGGGGTTATTTTCTCTTTTGGGGCATCTTCTATTTTAGAAGTCCGAACATTGTATGGCGGCCTTGAAGGTGCGGAAGCTGTTTCAGGATCTGAGTCTCCAGATATAACTTCTGCTATTCCATCTAAAAAAGCCTTAAGAGAAATTTTTTCGTCTGATGACAATGTATTCCACCACGTGCTAAATCTGTCCATAACGGATTCATCTTTTAAAGACTCACCGGATCTTATAATATTTAAAACCTTAACTACATCAGAAGGTTCTAAAGGTTTTGGTAATTTTTTTACTCCATCTTTCTCGCTTTCTTTTGGCGAAGAGTCTGGATCTAAAACTGGAGTTTCTTCATCTTCATCTTGTGCTTTTTTATTGTCACTAGCACGTAGACCAAGATTATCTAATTTTTTAGAAACTTTATCTTGTTTTTGTTTTTCATCTTCTGAAATTAAATGAGAGAAAGTTTTAGCAACTGATTCTGTAATAGACTTTTCAATTAACTTTTTTACTTCAGAAGATTTCATTAATGCAGCTGCTGAAATGTTTTTCACTTTTTCTTTCCCCACTTGATTCTATTAAACCATCTTTCTCTGTATAACTCATTATACTTGCGATTAGGAGAATCAGCATGGTGATCTACATACTTTTTATGTCTCTCTACTTTCTTATTATCTTTCTTTTCGAAAGCATCCATAAATTTTTTAAAGTGATCGCTCATTTTTTTACCTCGAACTTAAATATTAGCTCTGAATCGTTAATTCAACTTCTGTGCTTAGCGAACGATCTAAAAACATAGATAATACTTTTCCGCTATATCTGAAGCCAAAAACTAATATAGAAACTTCTTTTCCTTTCATTTTGAGAAAATCTGTAAATATAGATTGATCGCAAGAAAAGCAAACTTTTAAAAAAGAATCTAATTCAGACCAAGATATTTTTTTTATCTGTCCAGAAATATTAATATCACCGCAAGAAACTGTACAAGTTTCTGTAGTTATTTTTTCATTATTTTCTGATTCTAAATCTAAAATTTCTTTTAAAGAGTCGCTCATTATCACATGATCTGGATTTGAAAGAATTCTATTTAATTCTTCACTCATAGTCTTGAACGTCTCTATATATATCTTTTACTTCTTTAGAATACTCTATGTCTATTTCAGTAACAGAATTTACATCGTGAGTGTAGATTTCTATTGTCACTGATTTTCCTTCTACTAGAATTGATCCATTATGATTTATTTTTTCTTCATACTTTAAAACTTCAAACAAGAACTGAAGCAATTTTTTAGAATTCTTAAAGCTAAAAACTTTCCTAAGCCTTTCAGGACTTTCTAGTATTTCCCAAGCAGGTTTTTCTACTTTAATAGGAACTGGATTTGACATCAATCCATCTATGCTATCTAGAGAAAAGCTATCTTTATCTTCAACAATAAAATATTCTCTCATAAGATGGTTTAATTTCATAAATCACCCAATACTTTTTCCAAATATATCTTTCATTAACTCGTATTGTTCTGGATCTTCTTTTTCTAAAAAGTTAACCAAATCAGTAAAAGCTTTCTGCTCACTTTCTTTTTCAACTTCGGCTTCTTTTACCATTTTTAAAATTTCTTTTTCTCTTAGCTTCATCACATCTCTAACAACTCCCTCTAAAAAGTTTTTAGATATGTCTTCTTCTTTTTTAACTAGCCTTTTTATAACCTTTTTAAAAATTTTAGATCTCACTGTTTGAAAAACTTCTTGGTCTTCAAAATCTGGGATGGCTTCTTTAATGTGGAAAGATAAATAATCACTAGCGTCTTTTAAATCTTCGTCAGAAACTTCATACATGTGCTTTAAAAAGTTCTGCATTAATCTTTGAGTTCCAAGAGTTACACCAGAAGGACCAGCTTTGTCATAATATTTTGCTACATATTTTCCTTTTAGCTCTGCTTTATTAGACGAAGGCTCTATTTCTTCTATTTCTTCTTCATCGTCATCATAATCTGGACGACCAAACTTGATGTCTGACCAGTTTGATTGTTCATTTATCATCTGCTTAATTATTTTTCTTAATCTATTTTCATATCTCATTATTTCTCCAGAAGAACCTTCTAAATCAGATTGAAGCTCGGCTTCTGAAGCTTCTGCCTCTTCTTGATCTTCTGATGGTTCTTGGTTGGTGTCGGTTTGTTGTAATCTAAGCTCTCCATCTGCATTTAACTCAAAAGAATCTCTTACAACTCTGTAAAATTTTTCTACATCTTCTGCAGGAACTGCTTGGCCAATAGCGGCAAGAGCAGAGCTTAGCTCTGGTGGATTAGAAGGAATATATTCTCCATCTTCAACTGGCGGAATTTCTATAGCAAGCCTATTAGGCATAACGTCTGAAGTTTCAACCGGGAGGTCCTCGATGTCTTCTCCAGCGCTTTGCTGCATATATTCAGATCCATATTTGTTCCAAGTGTCTTCAAAAAGAATTTTGTTAGCAATTCTTCTTAGGTTTTTTTGCATTGTTATTCCCTCAAGTATAACTATAACTTTTGATATAATTTAATTAGAAGAAACACTATTAATAGCGTGAGCAGTGCCAATAGCAACTAGAGATCCTGCTACTACCCCGCCTATGAAAGTCCAAGCTGGACTTATTCTATTTCTAGAGTTTTGATTTTCTAAGAATTCTATTTGACCATTTTTAATAACAAGAGTTTGTTCATAGATTGACTGATTGGCAGTTAAAGAAGCCTGAAGTTGATCGATTGTTAAAGTAAGTTCAGCTCTTTGAAGTTCTAACTCTCTTTCTGTTTTTATTTGGCAACTTTCTTCTGCAAACTCTATTTCAGTTAAAAATCTAGCAGCTGCTTGAGTATTAAAAAGAGTCCCTGAAAATGGAGCTGGGTCTCCTTCTGAGACTGTTGTAACTTTTTCGTCTGCCATACTAACTAACGGATACAATAAAATGTTTAAAAGAAAAGCTGCTATTGATAGATGCTGAATTAAATTTTTCATTTATCAATAATAGCAATTCTTAAAATTTAGTAAATAAAACTCAAGCTGGTTTTCATTGCTTGTTTAAACTTTACTATTGCAGTATTATTCTAATGTAATACCTTTAATAATATATTGAACTTTGCCAGTGGCTGGATCTATTCTTACTTCGACTGTTAAAGGTGGAGAATCTTTTTTTATTTCTTTTTCTTTTGATTTATCGCACCCAACGCACATGTCTAAATCTTTAATTTTAGATTCTTCTATTTCTTGTTCTGGCTCAACAGCATCTTTTCCTGACGAAGCTTCAAGACTTGCAATTAGCAAAAATGTAAAAATAAATGCCATAGATACCTCCTAAAGCATTAAAGGCTCGTTATCGTACTCGTATTCCAATCTATTCTAGCGTAATAAGTGTATGATCCATCGCCAGATATCACTCTAGTATCAGTCCAAGATAAAGATCCATCAAGATAAATATTGATTGTTACTTCATTATCTCCATACACATCTGCTGTTGAGCCTGTATAGTCATGAACAACAACTGTGTAAATTGCTCCTGGTTGTGGAGTATCTATGTTTATATTCTCTGGGCCAGTGCCTGGAATATCATCTAGATCAAGAGTAGGGTTGTCTCCGGAGTAGCCTAAAACTCCCCAGTCCATTGGAAAAAATATTTGAGCTGATGGCGTACAATTTGAATAATAGCAATCTTCTCTTGACTCAAGAGAACCGCCATTTGCTATAAGGTGCAAATCCATATCGTCTTGTGGATATTCCCAAAACATTTCCACCCAAAGACTTTCTACTGGAGTGGCTTCAAGATTAGCTTCGCAAGGATCCGATGTTTTACCTTCTTCGTTGGTAACTACTAATCTAGCTATATAATTTCCAGCCAGCTCTGGAGTAAATGGACCTCGAACAGCGCCACCAGGTGGCATAGAAGTTAAAGATCCAGGTGGGGAAGAAATTAACTGCCAATCATAATTTATGATCTCTAAGCCATCCGGATCATAAGAGTCGGAACCAATCCAGCTAGAAGACTCAAAAGGAGGAGAGATTGGATTAGGAGAAACAGTACAAATAGCAACAGGATTGCTTGGTTCTACTTCAGGTGGATCTTCTATAGCGGTATCAGTTAGATTATTTTCATCGCCTGTGTCTATTGCTACAACGCTAGTGTCAATTAAGCTAGGAAGATCAGATCCAGGAAGATCATTTTCCTTTAAGCTCTCTAATTTATAATCGGAGCAAGAGAATAAAAATAGAAACAGTAATTGATATCTCATTTTATCTTAAAAACTAAGAAAGGTCAGCTAGTTTCTGCCATCTTTCCATTATTAGATTATCTTTACTTAAAGCAGATTCTTTAACATCTTCTTCTGGAGCGCCCTTTTGTGCTCTGCCTAAAGCGTTTCCAACTGAAACCAGCATAGGAATAAGTTGTTCCGCGTCTCCATCTACTATATTTACGTTACTGTGAGTTAAGCCTCCGCCAGTCGCAATTGCTGAGCCAGACCAACGGTGGTGTCCGTCTAATATCTCGCCTTTTGATGTTGCATAAGCGCCACCCATATCTGATAAATCTGTAGAAGAGTTTGGAGAACCGTGAAGGAACGCAAATAATAGAGACTTTCCAGCTAGAATATTACTTTGTGTTGGGATCATTTTGCTGTTAGCAAGAGTAGCTTTTACCTTTACTGGGATTGTATCATCACTAACACTGCCATCAAGTTGCCCTTTCAATAAGAAAGCAAGAGCTTTGTCTGTTATTTTTTTAACGTCTACTTTACCATCTTCTCCGACAGTTGGAGCTCCGGGCATTGCACCGTAGCCATATCTTGGAAATTTTTCTTCGAAAATAATAGAAGCTAAACTCATTTTTGACTCTTCTTTGACTTCTGGTTTTTGGCCTTTTTTAAGAGCTTCTTTATCTTCGTCTGAAAGAGTACTAAACCACGCTTCGAAACTATCTTCGCCTTCAGCATGCGGAGTGTCTATATCAATAGTAATATCACCGCCAGGAGATAAAGCATCAGCTACTTCATCAGCATCGCTACCTTCAAGAGCTGGCATATCTGCTTTTGCTGGAGCACCAGATGGTAAAGAACTTCCAACGTCTTTTATTCTCTTTTTAAGCTCTGCTTCTCCAACTCCTTCTGCCCAATCTGCCAGAGATTCAACTCCGCCAGCACCATCAAAAGCGCCACCAGCCCATTTGGTTGCTGATTTCATTGCTTGAATAAGTGGGGATTCTTCGTCTCTTGATGTTAACTGCCTCCAAGCATCATCGACATCAAGAGATTTAATATTAGTCATTTTATTTACAGCAGCAAAACCCTTTGGGTTTTCTTCTACTGATTCAGAATCTTCTTTTTCTTCTTGTTCAGCTAATAAGCTTCTGTATTCTTCTAATATGATCTTTTTAAGATCTGATGCTTTTAATGATTTTTGAAATCCAAAAACTTCTTTTAACTTTTTACTAGGCATTATAATCCTCACGTTTCCTTTAATTATACTTCTTAAAGCCCATTATTTCTGCTATTTTATCAGTAATTTTATCTGGGTCTTCATTATTAGCTTCTATAAGCTCTGCGATTCTTTTCTTTTTTTCTATATCTAGATCTTCTTCTAGATCGCCATATTTTTCATGAACTTCTTTTATAGTTTTAACATATTTTTCTGAAGCTTCTTTATAATCGGCCACTTCTTTGTCTTTTGCGTCTGTTATAATTGAAACTTCTTTTTCGTGAACTTCTCTTCTTTTCTCTATTGTTTTGCGGGATTGATTTTCTCTAAATAGTAAAAAAGCAAGTATGGCACTAAAAAAACCAAATAAAATCTGCCAATATTTCTTACACCAGTCTTTTGCTTTTTTAAAAAAACTAGTGATACTTAACCATAAAATACTCGGTGTCATTTACCATGCTTCCAAGAAATAGCTGCGTCTATAACTGTTTGGCCGCCGATATAGATCATTGCAATCATTCCCCAAGTATCGGGGTCAAGTGTGCTCCAAATGAGGAGTCCAGTTGCTGTCAAAAATACAAAAAACTTTCTTGATATTAGTCTTCCTACGACCTTATCAACAAAACCGAGCTTTTCTCCTTCTATCAGAGCTTTAGTTTCTCTTATTCCAATTTCATTATCGCCCAATTCAATTCTCCCAGTTGTCATCTTCCCCGGAGCCTCTAAAGTTAAAATTAAACATGCTAGATCCTCCAGTGGAACCGTGTATAGCGGTATATAATATACTTATTTCCTCTGATAGTTTTTGGCATGTATTAACAATTATATTGACAGAAAACTGAAGTTCAGCTATTGAAGATTCAAGTTCAGCCAACTTTTTATCTTGTTTTAAAGAAACTAATTCTAGATTTTTAACTCTGTCTTCAAGATAAGCAATGTTTTGAGATTTGTCTTCTTGGGAAAATAACCGTTGGATTGATTCTAATATTCTCATTTTAATCTTCTTGTATTGAGTCTTCATGCTCAATTGCTTCAAATATACTTTCAACATCTGCTGAGATTAATTTCTTGTCTTGTATTTTAAATTTTTTATTGTGCTCTAATTTTTCTAGTTTTCTGTCTAAATAAGAATCTCCATCCACAATCAAACAAGCAATATGCTCAAAAACTTCTTGCATAGAAAGACCTTTTTGAAATAACTTTATTCTGAATTCAGAGTGGGTATTTTTATTTAAATTTATATGGACTGATTTTTTTAATTGAAATGGGCTAGTCAAAATTAAGCCCCTTCGCCCCCACCGGAGCCAACTGCAAGAGGCGCAATATCTTCAATGTCTTCTGTATCTTGGATTTCTTCATCAAAAGAAAGGCCATATCTTTTTCGAAGATTTTCTGAAAATGCATCAGCTACATCCTTACCATACTTTATAATAAGATATTCTTTAGCTTTGTTAAAGATGATACTTTCCATGTCCATAAGGGTGTCATAATTTCTTATAAGCCTTGACACTTCTTCAGAAAATAAGTCTACGTCAAAGTCAACTTCAGAAACCATATCTTCTTGCTCAAATAATAGATTAGATAAGTTTTTATTTGAGAAATTTTCTAATTTATAAAAATCTGCAGAATCTTTGTTGATTTGTGCACTTTTTAAAGCATTCATTTCATAATCAGCCAAAATAGAATCTAAAGCTAAATCAAACTGCTTTCCAAATCTTGCTTCATCTCCTGGTTCAATCTTTACTTTTTCTTTCTCATTAGACTCTTCTTCTTCAGAGTCTTCTTCTTCAGCGTCACCTTCACCTTCATCTTCATCTTCATCTTCAGTGTCTTCTTCATCTCCAAAAAGATCTTCTCCCTCTTCATCTTCTTCTTGCTCTAGAAGAATTTTTTTCTCAGACCAGTCGGTCTCATAAAGCTTTTTAAAAAAATCTTTTATATCTTCTCTTTTCATTTTAACGCCTTTGCAACAGCTTCCGCTTTTTTAAATCTAGATTCAATAGTTTCCCAATTTAATTGCTTCATCATACCAAAAACATAAGATTTTCTGTCTGACATATAATCTCTGTAGTACGCATGTTCCCAAACGTCCATTACTATTATAGGATAACAATTTATAGGTACATTTGAGCTATGAAGATCTATCACAGTATTTATGTACCTTTTTAAGAAGCCATTGTAAACTGTGACTGCCCAGCCATTTCTAGCGCTTAATGCGCATGCAATAAAATCTTTTTGCCAAGCATCAAAAGAACCAAAATCTCTTTCGAGCCTCATATAAGAAAGAGAATCCATAGAAATTTTAGAATTTAAATCTGAAATGTTTTCAAAATACATGCCATGTAAGAAAGCAGCGTTGCAATTATAAGTTTCATCAATCTTCAGAGACCTAAACTCAGAATCATTTAAATTAGCAGTTTCTCTATCAGCAGTGTCTAATTTAGCTGATACTGCATTTAAAGTTTCAACATAACCTTCTAAAAGTTTTTGATGAGTAGATTTAGTTTTTTCACTCAAAAGCTCTGTGCTTAGATCAAACTTTTGAGCCTGCACCACATATGATTCTTGCAATAATTTTTTATTTTTTAGACCTAGAGAATTTCTGATTGCAGAAACGACTGCTTCATCTAAGTCATCTGTTTTAGTTTTTTTAGCCATCCGGATGCTTCCTTTTTAAATTAATCGACTTCAAATTCTTTTTCAAAATCTTCTTTGTTTACGATAAATATATCTTCATCTTTTTCTAGATCAATATCGTCCATAGTTAAACCTAAATCACTTAAATCAAAAGCGTCTGATATTATTTCTTCTCCGCTTTCAGGATCTACCCTCGGTTCTTCTGGATCTCTTAAAGCTATTTGAACATCGTCTCCAGAAGTTTCAACGCTATCTACAGTATATTCATAACCGCTTTTTTTATGTCTAACTTTTAAATCTTTAGAAATTATAATATTTCCATGATCATCAACAACGTTTACTTCAGAAATAGCTTCAAGAAGTCTGTTCGTGTATTCTTCTAATAATATCTTTGTGAAATTTTTCATTCTAAGCCTGCCAATTTTCGCCATTTTTCGATTGGATCACCAACACACTCATTTAAGAATTTTTCATCTTCGCCTACTTGATTTAAAATCGACTCTTCAAAAACTTCTTTACCAGCAACATCATTTACTGCTAATCTAAATTTTCTTCTAGCTCTTTTAGCTTTTTGGCCTTGGCCGACAATATCAGGCATAGATTTTAATATGGCTGTTAGCTGCCTTTTTGAGATTGGACCATCACCAAGTTGAGATGTGATCTCCTCTACTTCAGCTTCGACCTCTGCTACTTCTTCTTCGGAGAGACCATCATTATCTGGATCGGCAATTTCTTCGCTCTCTTCTGCTACTTCTTCTTCAGATCCCTCTTCATCAGATTGCTCAGTATCTTCGTCTGCAGATTCTTCAGATCCCTCTTCATCAGATTGCTCAGTATCTTCGTCTGCAGATTCTTCAGATTGTTCATCGTCTAGATCGGCAGTTTCTTCAGGCTCTTCTGCTGCATCAACGTCTGGATCTTCTCCGGTTTCTTCCACTTCAGACTCTAGACTATCAATTTGAGATTCATCATCAGAAGGATCATCTTTTGGATCTCCAGAAACAGAAATTCCGGAACTTTGTAAAGCTCCAGCAAATGCATCTGCCATGAATTCAAAAGCTTGGTCTTTTAATTTCGCAAAAGGACTTACTACGTTCTTTTTAAAGATCTTTGTTAAATCGGAAAATTTAATTTCAGGGCTGTCTTGCTCAAACAACAAATCGGAAAGGCTGCCACCTAAAAATGCTTCTTGTTGAACTATCTTTGAAAACTCTGGATCGTTTACAGTTTTAGTCATCCAATCTCTAAGAGGGCCAATCAACTCTTGGTTTAACCCTGAGGATTCTAAATCTGTTATGACTTTATTAATTGCACCAATAGTTTTAGGATCTACCGATGGTGAATCTACTTCACTACCATCTTCTGCAGCTGCGGTATTTATATCGCTAACTGCTCCAGATGGAGGCTCAGGTACTGCATCAGCATTAAGAGTTTTAGAAATTTGGTTTAAATCTTTTAAAGATAAGCTCATAAACTCTTCAATAGTTTTCTTAACGTTTAACTCTTCTGACTTATAATTCGGTATTATTAATTTTCCAATTTTATCTTTAAAGAATTTCACTGCTTTACTAAAGATCCCACCAGAAGATGAAGTGAAAGCTTTTTCTACCCCCTGCGATAAAAGATCAATATTAAAAGCACCACCAGGTGGAAATTGAATGTCTTTTAATGCTGTGCCTTCATCTGCGCCATCTGGTAGATTACCTTCTAGAGCAGCTGCAATTGCGTCGGCAGCATTTGAAACTGAGACTAGCGCTGCAGACGCTTTTTGATTAATTGCTGCAACTTGTTGAAGAGCATCAGCTGGAGAGACGTCTTTTCCAAAAAGTTTATCAAAAAACCCGGGTTTCTTTCCTAAGAGCGCAGCCTGGACAATTTGTTCTGAAGATTTTAATCCATTTTTAAAATTTGTGAGATAAGAAGTAAGTGAAGGCAGTTTACCTGTCACGCTTAAAGCTTGATCAATTAATCCACCGATTTCAGCAGTTTGACTTTTTATATCTTCAACGTCTTTTTTATCAATTTGTTCTATTAGTACAGAAACTTTTCCTTCGGCCAAGAGCTGGTCTGGCGAGAGCGTACCATAATAAATACGCTTATTTAAAGCTGTATGCCTAATATTTCTTTCATATATTGTCTCTGACATCAATACCCCTTAAAATTGTTATACCTTTATATTATTTATTATCGACCGGAACAAAAGGCCTAACTATAACCCCTGTTTCCCTCAACAGGTTCACACCGGAAAGATCTCTATATTCTTTATCATATATAACTTCTTTTATTCCAGCGTTAATCATAGCTTTTGCACACATTCTACAGGGGGAAAGAGTTATGTATATTTTTTTATTTTTCGGATTGTTATAATCCATTTTTAAAAGAGCATTAATTTCAGCATGGATCAATCCAGACTCCCCCGGCGTGTCCGACTCTACCTCGTTAGGGCCACCCGCATAATTACCATTATATCCTACTGCTAAAACCTGCGTGTTGTCTTCAGTGACAACTACAGCCCCAACTTGATTTCTAGGATCATAAGATCTTCTAGAGATACTATGGGAAAATTGCATCCATACCGAATCCCAACTTGGCCTCATGGTTTTTCCTGTATTTTATTGAATTGAAATATACCGTCTTTAAGATGGCCAGTAGGAGTCGACATTGACTTAAATTCAGACCATACATCATTTCTATATAATATTATTGGCTCATACTCTGAACTCCTCCAGCCACTCCACAAAGGGTTCGCATTTACAAAATCAGTTACTGCAGGCTGAACTCCAAATTTATCTTCAAAAATTTCTCTTTTCATTAATTTAGTGTTTTCGTAACCTGGTCTTTCTGAATAAAATAAGTCATTAAAAGCCCATCTTCCATTAAAGTCGTCGCAAACTATTACACCGGTTTTTTTAATTAAATTGCTGACAAAATCTAACTCTTGTCGGACTGTAATGTAATTGTGGTCTCCATCTATAAAAACTAAATCAAATTTTTCTTCTTCATGAATAATAAATTTTTGTAGAATTTCTAAGCTATTTTTTTCATAAACTCGAAGCTCTTTTTTGCCTGGCGAATCTATGCCGACTACAGAAAGCCCTGAGAACTGGCCGATTTGCTCTATAAAAGTATGATTAACTTTAATATCAACGCAAGCAAAATCAAAAGAATCGTGGCTAAAAATTAAATTTTGAATTATTGGTATTGTAGATTGTCCACGATCTATGCCTATCTCTAAAACTCTCGGGTTTTTGCAGTGCTTGTTAACATAGCTATTAAAAATAGGGCGGATAAAGCCTAAATACGACATACTAATCCTTGGAAGTTGTTGATTTTTTTCTTCTAATACTTTTTGGTTTATCAAAAAGATCTTCTACATGTTTGTTTTTAGGGAGTTGAAAACCGGCAGCTTTTTTATGACCGCCGCCGCCAAACTTCTTTGAGATTTCAGATACGTCAACTGCGTCGTGAAAAGCTCTTAAAGATACTTTTGTATGCTGTGCAGCATGATCCCAATACCAAATCATAGCAAAATCACAATCTGGGGCTAGCCTCGCGCCGATTTCTGACATCCAGTGAGACGCATTGACTACTAGAACATCTTTTCCATTAAGTTTACGACTTTGAGCTTTTTCACAAACTTTTTTAACTACAGTTTTTGAATAAGCTAAAATATAACTTCCTCTCTTACAAGCATCATCAAATACAGAATCATCTTCGAACTTCTCAAATTCTTCAAACTCAAAAGGAACCATATCAAAAGCTGCACTGAACTCTTTAGAATATTCTAGCTCCCAAGTCCATAAGTCTCTATCTTGAATATATTTTACAAATTTTGGAGGTTCTTTTCCGGGGTGGAAGTATTCCCATGCTAACATTGCTCCAGACTTAGTCATATCAAAATGTGTGTTTGAGATGTCGTGAAGCTCTACCATTGCAGATTTATGATGATCAATAACAAGCAGTGCATTTGCTTCTTCAATCATTTTTTTAGTTGTTGCGTTGTCAAAAGAGAAATCTAGTATAACAACATTCTTGCCTTTAACATTAGGAGGTTTTATACCATGTTTACATGCATGATACTCTGCTCTATTTCCTAATTGTTTCCAAGCAGAATAAGCTGCCCCAAATCCATCTGTGCAATCTGCGTGATAGATTACAACATCAACTTGAGATGGTTCTAAGATAGACATTTAAAATCCTTTATTCTTTTTCTTCAAAAATCTTGATTGGAGATTCCATGGAATTACCAAGCTCTAATATTTCTGAATCTTTTAAAGCTGATACCCGATATGGACAACCAGATTGGATGTAAAAAACTTCTCCAGCTTTAACTTCTGTTATATTGTAATATTCTGGCCAGGCATTTTCTTTATCTCGAGCATTTTCATCTCCCCAGACAACTCTAATTTTTCCATTCTTGACCAACAATACTTCGTCTTTTTTATTGTAGTATTTCAAACTAGAAGAAGAACCTTTTTCCATGTAGATTAACTTTCCGTAGACGCCGTTTAAAGCTCCCCAAGAATACTCAGATCCCCAAGATTTTTCTGTTTTTCTAGTTGTTGATTTCCAGCAAGTTTTAGTGTGCTTATACGAACTCATTCAGTATTCCTCAAGTACTTAATTATAAAAATATTATCATATCTCAACAAAATGTTCAAGACATCTAGGCTGATACATTTCAGCTCCGCCCACTTCAATAGCGTGATCAGATCTACCGCCTACTTTTTTAGTATAGTGAGCATCAGCTCCACAAATAGAGCAAACTGCAGGGCAAACTTCAACTTTAGTAGCATATGGAAGCATTGTTTGTATCTCTTTATAGGGAGTAAAGTCAGAAGAAAGCTGCAAAGATGAAACAAGTATTGTGTGCCCTCTTTCAAACAATTGAACTAATACGTTTCCAATCCCTTCTAGCATAAAAGCTTCATCAACAGCCAAAACGCACTTATCTTTAACATGATAAAATGGCTCAAATGCCGGGTGGAGACTACTAATTGGAGAAGTTATTCTAGTTGCAGGAACTTTAGCTCCCCAGTGAGTCACAACTTCTTCTTTTGAGTATCTTTCATCAACTTTTGGCTTAAACACATGAATATCTCTACCTTGATATTTGTATCTATCAATAGCACTTAATAATTTAGTTGTTTTTCCACCAAACATTGGACCGACGAATATTACAAACTCACCTTTCATTATATCTCCCACCAGTCAAAAGTCTTACTTAGGCCTTGATTAATATCTATTTTAGCTACAAAATTTATTTCTTCTCTAGCTATTTTTACCTCTGCTAATGTATGCCTAACATCCCCTGGCCGTGCAGGCGCATTACAGACTTCTATTTCTTTAAATCTTTCTTTAAAAACTGAGAGTATTTTATTATTTGAAACCGATTTTCCTGTGCCTATATTAATTGATTTTCCATAAAAATCTTTTGATCGAGTTGCTGCTAAGATATTAGCCCTTACAACATCTTCTACAAAAACCATATCCCGAGTTTGCTCTCCATCCCCATCGCTTCTTAAGGGTTCTCCACTTTTAACTTTATTACACCAAGAAGAGATAGCAGTAGAATATGGAGAATCCCCATATTGACTAGGTCCATAAACATTAAAATATCTCAAGCAGACAGAATCTAATTTATACAACTTAGAATATAAAACAGAGAGTTCTTCTATCCACATCTTTTGAAGAGCATAAGGGCTATTCGGATTTTTTCCATCACTTTCGCCTGTTGGAAGCCTCCAGCTATCTCCATAAACAGAACAACTTGAAGAAAAAACTATTCTTTTAACCTTATTGATTGCTGCAGTATATAGCTTTACAGTTTTATAGACGTTATCATCAGTAGTTTCTACTGGGTTTTGAACTGAATATTCGACTCTTGGGTTTGCAGCGCAGTGAAAGATAACATCATAATTTCCATCATTTATATATTTTAGCATGTTTAAACTAGCAAAGTCATCTTGAATTACTAAAACTTCATCAACTATAGACGTTTTATGAATATCATTATAATGTTTTAAAAATCCGGCAGACGGTAAACACCGAGTCTTGATATTGCCCAAAAAATGAAGATGGCCATTAGACATATCATCAACAATGTCTACTTTCCAGCCATTTTTATATAGTTCTCTAGTTAAATTAGAACCAATAAAACCACAACCACCTGTTACTAGTGCTCTCACTTTATAATCCTCCCTTTAAGGTTATCTTGCTTTAAATATGATTTATCACTAAATTCTAATTCTCCCCTCAAATATTTTAAAACTTCTAAAGTCATATCTCTAGAAGTGCAAGATGGAACATTTTGTGCTAAAAAGTTTAAAGAATTTCCATTGCTTAAAGAAAAATTAAAATCTTCTGGCATTCCCATTAAATGCATAACTTCTCTTACTGAAAGAAAACGATTTTTAACTGGATGAATCATGCCGGTGAGGTTTCTACCAACCAAAGCATTAGAGCAATCATAGTGGTATGCAGGTGAGCCATCCATAAATCTTTTTCCATCATCAATTTTAATTTTTATTTTTTTAAGCCTTATAGATTCTTTGCAGACACCATGATTTTTTTCTATCCATTTAATACAATCTTCTATCATATTATTTTCAACAACAAAAGTGTGAAAAGAATGAGTACTACCTCCATCATTGCTTTTTACAAAATCTTCATGAGAAATATTCAGCTTTTGAAGCACATACTGATATGCAAAAGATTCTTCTGTCAAAGAATTTTTTCTGACGAATTCGTCTTGGTTAGGAGCTAATGGGGAAATTTCAGATAGATAATCAGGAAGACTTTTTCTTGGCCTATCATAATAATTCATAATAGGGCAAAATTCAGAATCCCAAAAAAAGTAAAAAGTTCTTGTTCTCTTTTGCGGTATTCCATGCTTAGAAGTTGTTGTTTTATAAAGAGAAAAAGAGTATCCAAACTCTTGCGCTTTTTCTATAAGAGCCTCTCTTACCCAGCTTCCCATGTTTGTAAAAAGGGCTGGAGCATTTTCGCCCCAAAAAACTCGTGGTCTAATTTTTCCTAAAACAACATCGGCTGTTTCAAACATCCATTTATTACTTTTATCTCTAACTTCTTTAGACTTAGAAGTGCTTAACTGACTAAGTCCGGCACATGGACAAACAGAGTTTATAAAGTCTACTTTTTTATCTGGTGCAGATTGACCTTCATCTAAAACGATTCTTGGAACTTCAGGCCAATAGTTTTCTAATGGCTTTTCATTTTTTTCAAACGCTGAATAACTTAAATGATACTCAGGTTTTACCCCTGTTGCATTCCAGCAACCGATTGCACTTCCGCCAACAAGAGGTATTGCAGTGGCCCACTTAACTTCTCTCATTATTAATCCTTAAAAGTGTAATATCTTTCATCCTTTTCGAGAACATTTTTTTCAGTAAGATCTTTCATAACTTTCCATGTTTCTTTCCAATTAGTCCTAAGATCAAAATATTGATTCATCTCTCTTGACTCTATATCTTTTAATACCTGATTGTGAGTACATGGAGTTCCAATCCGGTTAATAGATTCTAAAACAATTTTCTCTTTAAAAGAAGTAGAAAAATTGCTTGTATTATCTTTTATTTTATCTTCTTCTTTTACTATTTTTTCAATCTTTTCTTTAGACGTTAAACTGGCTGGTTTTTGTTTCAATGCCGATTTAGAAGTTTCAACGTCAGGAACCTTTTCTGATTCTTTTTTCTTCATAAAAACATCAATAATTGTTTGCATGGCTTCTCCTATAAATTTCATGTTTTTTTCCTTATCTTTTTTTTTAGATTCTTTCTCTTTTAAGATTTTTTTTGGCTTACTATCTTCTGCCCGGGCTACTTTTCTTCTAGATATTAATTCTGGATTAGACCTAAGCCTACAATAAACTGCATACTGACATAAACTTACTTCTGTACCATAAGATTTTAATTCATTTTGCGGATCTTTAAATATTTTTACACCAAAAGAATTAGTGTAGTTCCATAGAGATTTATCAAAACCCACATTAAGTATTTCATGCTGGTTCTCTCTTATCCAAACAACTCTATCGCCATAAGAAACTTGCCTTTTTGTTAAATTAGGAAACATTTTGTCTAATGTTTCTCTTGCTCCTGGGCCAGGAGCAACAAAAGTAGAATCATGGTCAAAAGAAAGCTTGGGGTTAACAGAGTTGCTAGTAGAACAATGGTATCCATAATACTCACCAATGTGTTGTTCTCCTGTTAAATACTTGAAAGTTTCTTCTAAATTTTTAGAATCTCTTATGCCTTCCATAACTGTTTTTTCAGAATTATTTAATGCTGGCAAATGAGTCCATGAAGCAATCCACTCTGATACATTAGACCAGCAACCCTTATTTTCATGGCGACGCTGACCGAGATACCATTCATTGACAAACCTTCTACCCGCAGTTTGAATACTAGTGTGTAATTCTGTAGTTCCCCAAATAGATTTTTTATTTTTTTGAGCTGATATTGCTAAATCTCTAATTTTTTTGGTGTATTCTCCAATTTCTCCAGTGTTTTTAAAATCAATTTGCTCTTTTCCAAGTTTAACAAAATCGATATGAGCTTTTTTGGGATCTTCAATGCCCGTTAAAACAGAGTGCACCCCTCTAGCTCCATAAAAGTGAGATATTGTAGTATTGCCTATAACATTTCTCCAATCTAAGTGAGGTACACTAACTATATTCTCCATAATATAAAGCATACGATCATCAGCTGTAATAGACGGGTGAAAGTATTCAACTTCTAAACCAAGAGCTGGATCACCAGAGTTGTTATATTCTTTTATTATGCCTTTTTGATATAGGGTTCTTTCATTAACTTTTTGTACAAATCGTTCATAATCTTTTAAAACGTTTGAATCTATATATTTTCTAAGAAGTTTATCTTTTTTTCCGTTAATCTCTATGTGTCTATAGCCATATGGAGGAATGTAACTACTCATTTAAATCCTCTAAGTGACGACGATTCTCTTTCGCGACATGAGGATTATTTACATGAATAACCTTTGTTCCAATATTCCAAACTGATACTTCTTCAAGTTTTTCTTCAATAGCAGCTTTTTGAACTTCATCATCTTCAAAAAAATATTGAATGCTCAAGCCTGCTCTATGAAGAATTTTAATTGTTTCACCTTTATGCCAACCGGAACCATCTCTAGTTTTTTCATCATAATGGCATTGATTAAAAAATACAGGATTATGGATTCCATTACGTCGAAGAAAAGCTAGAGTCTCAGCTTCTTCTTCAAAACTCCGCCCCGTTATAATAACATCTCCCGGGCCGGGGCGGATTCCACAAACACCATCGCCAAGATGAATAACTCCATCAATATCAAAGCCATTACAAATCATTATTCCACTTCCTTGTTGTGAGATGGACAAACTTTATAAAGCTCTTCTGCGTTGTATGGCTTTGTTTGGTTTTTTGTAAATCTAGTAAGCTGCCTTTCTGAAAGAGCATCACACTCATATAGAGTTTCACTAAACATAAGTTGCTGTGGTGGCGTTTTTTGAGTAGATGCTGATGGACCTCGAAGGGCACCTACGATCCCCATTTCACGAGCGACCTTTAGATACCTTGCCGCATCTATAACAACCCCTCCAGAATTAGGAGAGTCAATTACAGAAAGTTGAGCGTCTAAAATAACTGGCGCACCAAGAAATCCTTCCATTTCAATTCGAAAGTTTGCGACCTTATTATCTCCATAATATCTAATATATTCTGACGGTCCGGCGTGCAGGAAAGACTCTTCTGGGTCTACACCACGAATAACATGCTGAGATCGAATAACGTTCTCTTTAGAAACCTTCTTGTACTTCAATCGAGACTGATCTACCATGTTCAAGAAATCTGTATTTCCGCCAACATTTCGCTGAATATGCGCTTTTACATTTAAGCCTCGAGCAAATGCTAGCTCTTGGAGCATTTGAGACATGATAGAAGCACCAAACTGAGACTTCATGTCGTCTCCAACTAGAGGTAGCCCAGCATCGATAAACTTTTGTTCCCACTCTGGATTAGAAGCTATGAAAACAGGAATGCAGTTTAAAAGAGAAACTCCAGCGTCTAAGCAAGCTTGTGCATAGTACTCAGTAGCCTTCTGAGACCCTACAGGAAGATAATTGATTAGGATATCAACCTTGTTATCAACTAGCACCTTTACTACGTCTACTGGTTCTAGATCAGCGATTCGAAAAGCTTCGTCGTCTGGATAATCCGCCATTAAACTTGGAACGCCATCTAAAACCGGCCCCATTTGAACAGTCGGACCATCTGGAACATTTGGCTCGTATTCTGGAGTACAATTTGGTTTAGCCCACATTGCTTCTCTAAAGCATTTTCCAACCTTTCTCTTGTCTACATCAAAAGCTGCAACTACATTAATGTCTGCTACTGAATAGCCTCCTATCCGGCTCTTCATGACTCCATCTCGCTCTTGGCCAGCTGTATAGCCAGCATAATAAGTTAGACCTTGATAAAATGAATTAGCGCAGTTTCCAACGCCTACAATTGCGACTCGAATTGATTTATTTTTTGGCATAATAATAATATCTCCTTTTATTACTTTATTGATTATGTAGTGAATTTAGTGAATTGTTAAATAAATCCCAACGATAAGACATTGGGCTTAAGTGAACAGATTTTGGCCTTTCCATATATTCAAAGTCTAATTCACCTAAATCATTTAAAAATTTGCTTGGCCATTTGAATGCTTTCCAATTGTTTTCTATACAAATTTTATCAATTGCCATGTTAAATGTATTAGTTAACTTAACTCTTTCTTCCCAAGTTCCAAAGTAAGGAGTTTTCTTATAGTACCCTGTCTTTGGTAGTTTTCTAGAGATATTCTCAATTGGTAAAGTGTTAACAATTTCTATGTTTGGAATTTTTAATGATTTAAGTTGATGTGAAAGCTCAATGATCATTGAGTGCATTCTCTCTACTGCATTATCGTAGCGCATCATATGATGCCTAATATCAA
>MDTB01216393.1_pt1 | contig 22875 bp, 23 predicted proteins | sample 811161 | NCBI WGS metagenome assembly MDTB01 (sample SAMN05326650, study PRJNA326480) | marine metagenome | isolation source: seawater | place: Mediterranean Sea | collected 2009
AAATGGACAGGCATTAGACAATATAAAATTAGGTATAGCAGGCGGCGGCGGAGGAGCAGGCGGATCAGGATACCAATCAAGAGGTGGTGCAGGAATCAATACAAACACAGCGACCTCAGTTTCACCAAACACTTTAGGAGAAAACGGCGCAGGACACTCTGGAGACGGTGGTGGCGGTGGTGGCGCTGGAGGTGGAACTAATGGCGGAAAAGGTGGTTCAGGTGCCACAGGAGATGCTGGAGGTTTTGGTGGAAAAGCAGGATCTAACACAATACCGGGAATTGGTGCATCAACAGGTTTGGCAAGTTCCGCATTAGAATCAAATGGGTCTGGCAGAGTTCCTGGAAAAACAAATTTAAGTTTATCAGGTAGCCAATACGGAACATTCAATGGTGTGCAGTTGTACACAAACAGCAGAGCATACGGCGGAGAAAAATCAGGTGCAGGTAGAGACGGAAAAGCAGTAGTAGTATTTCATATACCAGCCGCGGCAAACTATAAGGTCAGTGGCACATGGAAAAGTATTAAGGACATTCAATATAAAAGTGGTGGCACATGGGGAAAAATTATTGGTGGATATTATAAAGTTGGTGGTGCCTGGAAAGCATTTTGGAGTACAGATATCAACTTTGATTCGGTAGCCGCAGGTTTTGGAAACGCAACAGGAAACGCAACTTCAGGATCAACAGGAGCAGGTGGTGTTGTTACAGCAGTAACAGTACCGGACAATGCACCGCCATCAGATAAAGGCGGAGATGGAGGAGATAATAGAGTGGTCAGGTCTCCACCTAGAGTTTGCGTTGCACCTTCATGGACTCCAGCCGCAGATCCTTTTAGTAGGCATGATAATAGCGGTAATGACACCAATTCTAGAGTAATCTGTACTGAATTACATAGAACAGGAGAACTGTCAACAAAAGACTGGATTAGAGACACACAATTTACATTTAAAAATTTAACACGTAAACACGTGAAAGGTTATCTTACTTGGGCGATCCCAACTGTAAAATTAATTAAAAAATACCCAACATATAGAAAATTATGGAAACATCTTGCACAGCACAGAGCAAATGATGTTGCTTGGCGTTTAGGAGAGGGCAAATTTGACTTATTAGGCAGAATATATTCTGGTTTTGGCGAACCTCTTTGTTGGATGATTGGAAATTTTGTAAGCGATAAGCAAATTAATGAATTAAATGCATTTTCAAGTTGGAGAAAAGCATAACCGTATTTTTAATAGGTTAAATATAGAAAAGGAACACGATGGCAGATATAACAAAACAGGATGTAGCAGATTTTATTAATTCTCGTATTGCCGCTGGTGATTTAGAATTGTTCGAAAAAGCATATTTAGATACAAAACTAGATCCTAGATCAGCAGAGATACTAATAAAAGTAGTAGGCGACGTAAGTTTCCTAGTTGATTTGAGGGACAGAAAAAGTAACGAAGATTAATAATGGCTTATATCATAAACAACACAACTGGAAATACAGTAGTAACTCTAAAAGATGGTACTATAGATACCGCTACAACTGATGTATCACTTTTCGGAAAAGGTTATGCAGGATTTGGTGAAAAACTAAATGAAAATTTTATTAAGATCCTAGAAAATTTTGCAAACACAACTGCTCCGAATAACAAAGTGAAAGGTCAGTTATGGTATGACGCAACAAACAATCAATTGCAAGTTTATACAGGAACAAAATGGAAACCAGTTGGAGGATCCACGAACACAACAACACAACCAACAAATGCTGTAAGAGGTGATACATGGTTTGATGTTACAAATTCACAGTTGTACGTTTATTCAGGAACGAAATGGGTGTTGATTGGACCAACTTCTGTTGCAGGTTCTGGTGTAACGTCAATGGTACCAGCAGTTATTGAATCTACTTTAGGTACTAACAAAAATGTTTTGAAAGGCGTAGTTGGTGACACAATAGTTTATGTCGTTTCTTCAGAAGAATTTACTCCAAAAAATACAGCAGGAACAGAAGGCGCAGAATTAATAACAGCAGGATTTTCAACTGTTAAAAAAGGAATAACTTTATCAACCACAATATCAGGAAATAAATTTCAAGGTACTGCAACATTGGCAGAAGGTTTATTAGATGGATCGGATACAATTAATGCATCTGCCTTATTGAGAGCAGACGCCAATGACACAACAACAGGTACAATCACTGTTGCAAATGACAGTGGTATTATTGTTGGAGTTGATAGTGATTTATCCATAACAGTTGCTGGCACAGTAGCAAAAATTAAAAACAACACAGGCGGCGGAACAATACAAATCGAAAACAACTCAACGGTTACAGGAGATTTGACAGTCACTGGAACTTTGACATCTGCCAATAGTGTATCAACTGCGGTATCAACTTTAATTGTAGAAGATAACTTGATGGTACTTAATTCAACCTCGTCAGGTTTGCTTCCTTCGGGGTTAGTAAACTATGCAGGAATACAGGTGAACAGAGGTGCGGGTAGTGCCGGCGCAGGACCTTCAGCAGTTACAGTTCAAGATACTTTCTGGGTGTTCGATGAAACTTTCGCAGACGATGGAACAACAACATACGGAAATGCAGGAGGAGCCTGGACAGCATACAGATCAGGTAATAACCTTAACGACAAAACTTTAATTGACATAAGAGCAAACGTAGTTCATGCAACGGCTACTCAGGCAACTTACGCTGACTTGGCAGAAAAATATTCTACAGACAAAGAATATTCTGTAGGTACAGTAATTTGCGTAGGTGGAAAAGAAGAAGCAACAGCAAGTACTAAAGGTTGCATTCCAATTGGTGTAATATCCGAAAATCCAGCATATTTGATGAATTCAGAGGGTGAAGGACAGGCAGTTGCACTCAAAGGTCGAGTGCCAGTTAAAGTAGTAGGGCAAGTAGCAAAAGGTGACGCAGTTTACATAGCAGATAATGACGGAACAGCGTCAAAATTAGCAGATGATGGTGCACATATTGTAGGAATTGCACTAGAAAGTAACGCAGATAACGGTGAAAAACTCGTAGAATGTGTGTTAAAAGTATAATACAAAAGGGTATGATAAATAAATACAAACATTAGTATACTAAAAAGGATTTAAAATTATGTCAGTAGTAACAGCATCTAGATACAACGCAATACAAACAAAAATTGCCGCGGTGTTGGGTACTGGATCGAGCGACAAAGGTTATGGTCAATCTGTAACTTCTGCACAAGTAGCCGCAGGTGAAACGGTCACAGCCACACACATAGCAAATTTACATTCAGATATCAACAAGTGTATTTTACACCAAACAGCATCGGCAACATCGGCTATCGTAGCACCGGTTGTCACAGATATCATTGAAGAAAGCAACGCAACAACTAAAAAAGGTTGGGCACAATACGAAGCAGAGGCAACAGTAGCAGAGACAAACAGATTAACTGCTAACTCTGGAAACATGGCAACAACGTCAGAGGCAACAAATGCTAGAACAACAGCATGGGGAAGTTCTCCGGACACAGTAAACGCAACTTTCACAGTAACTTTTTCTTCAGCAGATATTAAAAGAAACTATTACAATGCAGGTGGAGAGATCCACATGGGTATAGCAATATCAGGAGAGTCAGGATCAAAAGGAAGTTCTTGGAGTTCTTTATTCTCAGGTGCAGGTACAATCAAATTCAGAAGAACAGACACAACTTGTACAGGTTCAGGAACAACTACTTCAATTGGTAACGTTGACATGACAGGATCACACCAAACTATCTTTAGTAAGGCAGTAGGTTCTGGAGTATATGGAGAAAACGATTTCAACATAACAGCAAAAGACAACAGTTCTACTGTTACTGAATTCATTGTTACACTAAACGACGATGACGCAGGTGACCAAACAGGAACTGGTGCGGCAGTTGATGAAGATGTAGGTGGAACGACTACTTTAACAGTAAGTTCATTCCGTCCAAACAACGCATCAGCGGTAACACTTGCTAGACCAACAGTATCATTTACAGATAACTTCAATTAATAGTTGATTTATTGGTAAAGTCACTTCAGGCTTGACCTAGAAGTGTGACTAATATATAATAGTGCTATGGACGAAAAGTTAAAAGAAGCACTAGAGTATTCTGATTATATGGTAACATACAACAATCAGAAAAGAATATTAAAAAATAAGTTTTTAGATCAAAATGTTTACTACGCAAGTGGCACAAGGTTTGCAGTAAACAAGGAATTCATAACATTTATCAATTTACTTTTGCAAAAAGGACAAACAAAGGATGTCACTATTATAGATGACAACGACAATCCTGTACAAATTGCAAACTTTGAAAAATTTGTAGAAGACGTAATGGATCTCTATGCCAAAAATGTAAATGATTATTACAATAGTGTGCAACAAATTAAAAAAAGAGATATCAAAGACGTATTAGATGCATGAACAAAGGCGTAATATTATTTGCAAACAACAACGAGCAAGTTGATTATATCAGACAAGCAATTTTTTGTGCGGAACAAATAAAAAAACATCTTAAATTACCTGTAAGTTTAATCACAAATTCACAGGACCATTTACAAAGTCATTATCCAACTAAAGTATCTCTATTTGACAAAGTTATAACAATAGAAAAGAAATATTCAGGTCAAAGGAAATCGTTCAGAGACGGTCCTGGACCGGCAAAGAGATTAGAATGGAACAATTTCAACAGATCGGATGTTTATGAACTAACACCATATGATGAAACTATTGTAATGGATACAGATTACATTGTTACAAACGATTCGCTTAATAATTGTTTTAAATTAAATGATGATTTTATGATATGGAAGGATTCTTTCTATATCAATCCACACGGAAAAGTTTGGGAAATAAGGTATGTAAGCGACACGTCAATTGAAATGTATTGGGCAACTGTGTTCTATTTCAAAAAAAACGATAAAATAAAAACATTATTCCAAACCATTAAACACGTAAAACAAAATTGGACTTCTTATAGATGGGTATACCAAATAGGGTCTAAGAATTTTAGGAATGACTTTGCTTTTAGTATTGCAATACACATGATGAACGGATTAGATCCGGACAGTAATTGGCCAACTGCTTTACCTGGAACTTTATATTACATATTCGACAGAGATAACATTGTTAATTTTGAAAATGATAAATTTACTTTTTTATGCACAAACCCAAAACACGAAAGCAAACAAACAGTAGCCACAGTAAAAGGTCTTAATGTTCATGTCATGAACAAATTAGGATTACAAAATCTCATAGAGGCAAAAGCAATATGATAGAAAAAGGTTATCTAGTGTATGCAAACAACAACGCAGACTGCAATTATGTAAGGCAGGCATATGCACTTGCTTTATCTTTGAGGATATTCAATCATGATGCTCATATTACATTAGTATCAAAAGATCCAATACCATCTGAATACTTAAAAGTTTTTGATGATGTGCTTGTACCAAAAAAAACTGTAACAACAAGCAAACTTAATGCTGAACAAAGACAACATCAATTTAACATATCTCCCTACTTGAAAACAATGGTGTTTGACGCAGACGTTTTAATTACTGAAAATTTAGATGCTTGGTGGAAGTATTTGTCAAACCAAATGATATATTACACGTCAGAGGTTTATTCATACAAAGGAGATAAAATTACCGATAACACATATCGTCAAACTTTTATAGAAAATAATTTGCCACTTTTATACAACACAATGAATTATTTTGAAAAATCGGAAGAAGCCGCTGATTTTTTTAGAGTACAACAATATGTTGTTGAAAATTGGGAACATTTTTATAAAAAAGTTTCACCTAAGAAACAACAAAAATGGGTAAGCATGGATGTAAGTTCAGCAATTACATCTAAGTTGTTTGCTAACCAAGAAAAAATTACCGCAAAAGATACATTTATGAAAATTGTACATATGAAACCAAAATTGCAAGGTTGGAGACACGATTACGTCAGGAGTAGTGGTGCTGTGACGATGCATTTTAGCAAAAATAATTTTTATGTTGGGAATTTTAGGCAGAACGGAATCATACATTACGTAGAAGATGTATTTCTTACAGATAGAATAATTAGAGGACTAGAGAAAAGTTATGAAACAGTACGTACAGTTTAATCAAGAGACAGGTGATATTTTAGGTATAGGTCCTACGCAAGAAGGGAATAGTATCGAGATTGAAACAAATCTTGCAAATAGTTTAAAGACCGGAGAAAAACGTATAGATGAATTCAAAGTTTTATTAGACAAGGACAGGAAAAGATATACCTTACAAGAAATTAGAAAGGATGAAGCACTCAAGGAAAAATTCATTGAAGAACAATCTGCGGCAAATGTCATATATCAGTTGCCAGAATCAAATGATCTTACCGACGGTGTAAACCTAATACAAAATGTACAACAGGGAGAATGGACAGTAAAAATAAAAGGAAGAACAAAAAAACTTATTGAAGGACTAACGCAAGGTAATAAAGAATTAAAACAACTATTTTATATTACCGATAAAGACAATCCAAACATTTTACATGATACATTGGTTGTAGATTTAAATAAAGTTATTGAGGACGACGGAGCAAAAATAATAAATTTTGACAAGGACACCGCGAAATTAAATATAAGTGTATTTTGTAGAAATTTATATAATGAATATAATCACGTGAGAACAAATGGATAAATTTAAAGTTAGAGACCACGACGTATTTTATTTGAGTTATGATGAGCCTAATGCTGAAAAAAATTACGCTGATATTTGCAATAAAATTCCATGGGTAAAAAGAGTTCACGGAGTAAAAGGTTCCGATGCGGCACACAAAGCCTGTGCTGAAAGAACAGAGACTGAAAGATTTACAACTGTAGATGGTGACAACATCATAGATCCGAAATGGCTAGATGTTGAAATTGAATTTGATATGCAAACTGTTGATCTTACAACAAGTGTTGTGAGTTGGTGTGGTTACAATATAGTAAATGGTTTAATATATGGCAACGGTGGTTTAAAATGTTGGCCAAGACAATATGTGCTTGACATGAAAACACATGAAAACGCAGACCCAGATGATGTTGCCTCGCAAATAGATTTTTGTTGGGATATAAGATATCTTCAAATGAACCAAACATTCAGTGACGTATATAATAATCATACTCCACAACAGGCCTGGAGAGCAGGATTTAGAGAAGGTGTAAAAATGGCATTGGACAGAGGTGCAAGAGTCAGCATAGATGAATTCAAGAAAAACCACTGGAAAAATTTAAACAGAATGTACATTTGGCAAATGGTTGGCGCAGATGTTGATAACGGGATTTGGGCGATATATGGTGCAAGGCAAGGAACCTATTTGACAATGTGTACTGATTGGGATATTGTAAACACGAGAGATTTTGAATACCTTAATGATATGTGGAAAGAGCAAGAGGCACTTTACAATTCAACAACCGTAGTGCATGAAATAGAACGACTAGGTGAAATTTTGATAAACGAGATAGGAATTCCGATAGGCATAGAGCATTTGACACCATCGCAGAGTAGTTTTTTCAAAACAGTATACCGTAACCCCGATAGAGGTGTAGAGAATTTTTTAGCAAATAAAACGTAGAACAGTACTAAAAATTTCCTTAAATACAGGTAAATGAAGTATGAAGATCTAAAAAAATCAAAGAGTTTTTGCATAATACCTTGGGTACATTTACAGTTTGAACCGCACAATAAGGTAATACCATGCTGTCTAACATCTCCCTATAACTACGATCTGGGTGATCTTGAGACAAACACCATTCAGGAAATATGGAATAGTCCAAAACAAAAAGCATTGAGAAGAGAAATGCTCAGCGGCGAACGTCCTAAGATTTGTAAAAAGTGTTGGCACATGGAAGATATGGGTATGCGTTCTAACAGACAGCACAATAATAAAACATACAAAGACGTTATGAAGCAAGTGGAACACATCACTTTGCCTGATGGAACTGTACCTGAAATGCGTTTAAAATATTGGGATATGCGATTCAGCAATATCTGTAACCTCAAATGTAGAAGTTGTGGTCCTAAACATAGTTCATCTTGGGTGCCTGATGCAATTAAAATTTGGGGAAAAAAACGTTACATGGCAGAAAATAAAAAAGGATTAAACATAGTCAATGATATTGAAGGACAGTCTAAGTTAACATTCTTAGAAGATCAAATACAACACGTTGAAAGAATATACTTTGCAGGTGGTGAACCTATGATGATGGACGACCATTGGTACATTTTGGATCTATTAGTGAAGCACAAACGTTTCGATGTAAGAATAATGTATAACACAAACATGGCAAGATTAGATTGGAAAGGAAAAAATGTTGTTGATTACTGGAAATTATGGGAGCCAGGCAAGATAGAAGTTTGGCCTAGTTTAGATGAGTTTGGACCGAGAGCAGAACTAGTGCGTTCAGGAACAATTTGGCCTAAGACACTAAAAAATATTCAAACAATTACTGATTTAAAAAATAACATTTTTATACAGCCGGGTATTACAGTCGGTGCTTTGAATGTATTTAGATTACCTGAAATAATTGAACACTTTATTGATCTAGGATTAGTACATAACAATTATGCAAATCAAAATTGTAACACATGGAAAGTAAACTATAACAATTGGTTTTTAAATTTTGTTCATTGGCCCGAGGACTTGCATATTAGTATATTAAGTGACAAATACAAAAAAGAGTTATTACAAAAATTTAAATTTTGGATAGAAGATTATAAAGAAAAATATGACTATGATCCAACGCCAAAATTAAAAGAAGTTTTAGCAGGATTAGAAACTCCACACAACAAAGAGTATGCAAGATTATTTTTGAATAAACACGCAAAATTAGATAAAATCAGAAAAGAAAGTATTTTTACAACTATACCTGAATTAGAAGATGTAAGAAATATGTATCCAGGAATATACGAAGACGCATATGAAAAGTTTAAATCAAAATAAAACATCTGTTATAAAGATACAAAGACGTACTCCGGGTGTGATGGCAGTCACATGGGTAATTAATAATATCTGCACCAATGCTTGTAAGTATTGCCCACCGAGTTTGCACAAAGGAAAAAATCATCATTATGATTGGGAGAATGCAAAAAGATTTTGGGAGATTCTTCAAAGCAAATACGATAAGTTGTACGTGAGTATTTCGGGCGGTGAGCCAACATTAAGTCCTTTCTTATTAGACTTTTGTAAAATGATTCATAACACAGGTGGCAAGGTCGGCATCACAACTAATCTTGCAAGAACTCCGAGATACATGGCTCAGTTGGCACCTTACCTTGCTTACGTGTCATCAAGTTTTCATCCTAGTTTTGAGGATAAAAAGTTTTTAGAAAAAGCGTTGGCGTCAGCAGATATAACACCTACAAATATTAGAGTAATGATGGACAGTGACCATTGGGATACTTCTATAAAATTTTTAGATAGTTGTAAACAACATAAAAATATTACGGTAGAAGCAGTTAGAGTAGTAGATTGGATGAACGGCAATTGGCAAGGGAGGAAGTATTCAGAAGAGCAACTGAAATGGTTCGAAAACACAAACTTATTCCAAGATGCAGAATGGATGCCGAAAAGAACATATTTTGACAGTTCGTCTGATATTACTTTTGAGGATGGAGAGATCATTAACTCTAACGGAAATGAACAAGAATTGATAAATGCAGGAAAGACAAATTTTAAGGGTTGGAGTTGCAATATGGGACTTGAAAGTTTGTTTATACAATATACTGGAGAAGTGTACATGGCAAATTGTTTCCAAGGCGGCGTTATTGGTGATATAAATGAGCCTGAATCAATACAATGGCCAACCAATCCTGCTATATGTGAATTAAGTAGATGCCATTGTACAACAGATGTACTTTTATCAAAGGAAAGAGCATGATAAAAACATTGTACGTAAACGGATGCAGTCACACAGCAGGCACAGAATTAGATTCATGGGAGAACGGTGGTCCTTCTTGGCCTAAGCACGGAACAATTGAAGAAATTCCTGGACATTGTTATGATGATTGTTGGGCAAACACAATGGGTAGAAAATTCGACATAGGGAATATCGTAAATCACGCAGTACCTGGATCAAGTAATGATCATATTTTACAAAGTACAATAGACTTTGTCGAACGGCAAAAAAATAAAGATGACTTGTTTGTTTTGATAGGGTGGACTGGCGCTGATAGATTATTTCTAAAATCAGACGAACCCGGAGACAATAGGTTCTTAAATCATTATATGTTTATACCCGGTTTGATTGGTGCAAAAAAATCAGAGTCTGTTACACCTATGAAGCCTAACCATGAAATAATGTATAAAGAACTTTTAGGAACAGACTGGGGAAGTTGGACGGAGATTCAATACAGAACATTATTACAGCATTTTACATTACAAACCTTTTTAGAAAAATACAAAGTAAAACATCTGTTCATCAATATGCTATTTGACTTTGATATGGAAAAAATTAACAAAACACCAAAACTTAAGGCACTTTATAATTGTTTGAAAAAAGAAAATATATACAAGGATTGCTATTTCGAGAGATTTAAAAACGATCCAAATACTGATTGGAATGCCAATCAACACGTGGGTCAAAACGGACAAAATAAATTTGCACAGGAAGTATACGACTACATAAACACAAATGATCTATTATTACGTAACTAATTCGGAAAACTATTTAAAAAGCACATATGAGCAGTTTCCACAAGACTATCCGGAATTGAATAATGAATACGAGTCATTCCAATTCAAAAAACATTTTCAACCAACAACAGTTGTACCAGAAGGTAACTTTGTATTTCTATTTGATTTGCGTCATAGACTTGTAGCAAAAACTGAAAATTTACAGCAGTTCATTTTGCCGCCTGAGATAGAGCCAGCAGTACAAGAAGGTAGATGTAAAATACTGTTATGGGGTTGGATGGAAAACTGGAGTAACAACGAATTTTGGATGATAGTAAACAAAATTAAGCAAAAGCACCATTATCTAAGTCATAAAGATTTTATTTTTGTTACAGCATCATTGGAGGATTTTTCAAAACACCCTTACTGGAGTTTTTATGCAAACAAAATGGAATGGCAATGGCATGAATGCAGTTACGCACATATTGAGAGATTACATAATGATCCTAGGTTTCAACCGCAAAAACATTTTCTTTGTTTGAATCGTAGGCCAACTTGGTTTAGATTTTTGACAGTCGCAAAGTTAATGGATCACATGGCTTTCGGAGAAATTACGCATCTTGCACCAGAATCTCATTTAGATGATTATTTTTATGGCACACAAACAGCAGAAAAAAAATATGAAGTAGAGTATGATCTTTTTAGAAGAATAGAACTGGCTCAACTTGAACCTCGTCCAAACGTTGTTTATTCTCCCGAGGTAGATAATGAGCATGGCATAGCCAATTTAATAGAAGATTCTGATGATCCCAATAAACATAAAAATTGGTGGCGTAATAAAAATCCAAAGATTTGGTATTGGCATAAAAAGTCAACTGGCGAAAAATTTTATTTTGATACTAAAAAAGAAGCAGAAGATTTCAGGCAAGAGGATCTAAAACCGTTTTATACAAAACAAAGAACACACGGACCATGGTCCGATAAATGGCGTAAGAAAATAGCACCAATTTTACCATTAAGGATTAAGGACGACAGGCATGACGTAAATGCAGGTGCTAATCCAAACAAAGACACAGACGCGGCGAAATATCTCAGAGCATATTTGCACGTTGTCACAGAAACAAAAATACAAAGAAGTCCTGATGAGGTAATACAAGGTACAAACTTATTTGCAAGTGAAAAAATATTCAAACCAATGTTTTATAAGCGGCCATTTATTTTAGTTGGCCAGAAAGGATTGTTAAGTAAATTAAAAGAGTTGGGATATCAAACTTTTCCAAATATGTTAAATGATGTATACGATAACAAAGGTGATGATTGGAATAGAGTTTTGGACGCAACTGAACAAGTAGCAAGGTGGGTAAAAATGAGTGCCAGTCAAAAGGAAACTTTATTCAATGAAGCAAAACCAATTTATGAGCATAATTTTAATTTGCTTATCAGTCGTGGAAAAGAATTAGAAAAAACTATGCACGATAATATTATGAGGTGTTTTTCGAATGTTCGGTGAGAAAATAGGATTTATAGGACTAGGTAAATTAGGATTGCCTTGTGCAGAAGCAATATCCGATGCAGGATTTAAAGTCATTGGATATGACAAAGCACATAGATCTAGCAACAAAATTGCTATTGTAGATGAAATTGGTGATTGGGTAAAAGAACAAAATTTTGTTTTTGTTGCGGTGCCTACTCCCCACGAAGAAAATTATGACGGTAGCAAACCAATTACAGAGTTGGAACCAAAAGATTTTGATTATACAATATTAAAAAGTGTTTTAGCACAACTAAACAAAAGAATGAACAAGGATCAAGCAATAGTTTTGATATCAACTGTGCTACCTGGAACAATCAGACAGCAATTAGAACCACTAATAGAAAATACAAAACTGTTATATAATCCTTATCTTATTGCTATGGGTACTGTGAGTTGGGATTTTTACAATCCTGAAATGGTATTGATAGGAACTAAAAAAGGAAATCCAGATACAGCAATATTAGGAAAAAAACTAGAAAGTTTTTATACGCAAGTTTGCAACAATATGCCTAGAATTGAAATAGGATCATGGGAGGAAGTAGAAGCAATTAAAATTTTTTATAATACCTTCATAAGTGCAAAACTATCTTTGGTAAACATGATACAAGATGTTGCAGTAAAACTTGGAAATATGGATAGCAAATTTGTTGCTAATGCATTGGCAAAAAGTTCAAATAGAATTACCAGCGGAAAATACATGAAGCCTGGATTAGGTGACGGAGGTCCTTGCCACCCACGAGACAACATAGCATTAAGATTTTTGTCGAAAAAGTTAGGTTTGCATTATGATCTTTTTAGTGCTATAATAAACTCAAGAGAAATGCAGGCAAAACACATGGCAGAAGAAATCTTAAAATGTGGTAATGTGGTTTACTTCACAAGTGATTCATATAAGCCAGGAACTGACTTGACGGACGGCTCTTATTCGTTGTTGGTACAAAATTATATCAACGAACTTGGCGGAAATGTAAGTCATGGAAATGCCGAAAAGATTGATGTAATAGTAAGAGTACATGAAGATGACAATTTCTCTACAGACGAAAATACTATAATTTTTGATCCGTGGTGCACTTATCCCAAGGCAAAAAATGTAGTGTACTATGGTAATACAAAAGATGTATGATATTGTTTTTATAGGTTATAGAGAAAAAGAAAAAGAAAAAAACTGGCAAAAACTCTTATCAAAATATCCAATGGCAAAACGTGTCGATGGAGTAAAGGGTTTGCACCAAGCACATATCAAAGGCGCTAGAATGTGTTGGACAAAAATGTTTTGGATTGTTGATGCCGATGCAGTAATACTTGATAATTTTGATTTTTCTTATGTAGCAGAACCGTGGGACGAGGATATGGTTCATGTTTGGAGATGTGTAAATCCTATAAATGATTTAGTATACGGTTATGGAGGCGTAAAGTTATTTCCTGTAACCAAAACTATAGAAATGGACATAAGCAGGCCCGACATGACAACTAGTATCAGTGATAAATTTAAATTGATGCCGCAAGTATCTAATGTGACAGCATTCAACACTGATCCATTTAATACATGGAAGTCTGCGTTCAGAGAATGTACAAAATTAGCAAGTAAAGTTATTGATAAACAAAAAAATGAAGAAACAGAAAAACGTTTAGATATTTGGTGTACAACAGGACAAGAAAAAGAACACGGAAAGTTTGCTATTGCAGGCGCAAAGTTAGGTAGAGAATATGGATATAAAAATAGAGAAGACATTGAAGCACTATATAAGATAAATGATTTTCACTGGATAAGAGATAAATTTGATAATGAAAAATATTAATTGGGAAGACGATAGAGATATTTACGGTAGAATGCATCTGCTTACCGGCGATAGACTGTTTTTAAGATTAAGGAATGCAGTTGATCATTGTAATGCAGATCTAACTGATTTATTGACGTGGGGGCAATTAAAAAGTAAAAGATGGATTATTGAAGAATTAGAAAATATAACGGAAAAACATAAAATAAACTTAGGTTTAATTTTTATATGTGCTGGATGGTATGGATCATTAGCGGCAATGCTTTTCAATAGTAAATGCAATATTAGTAAAATAAGGAGTTTTGATATTGATCCCGAATGTTTAGAAATAGCAGATACAATAAACCGCAAACAAGAAATAAACAACTGGCAGTTCAAAGCAATTACTAAAGATATATTTGATATAAATTATGCAAAAGAAACTTGGACAACGTGGAGTAGAGCAAATAATAGAATGTCAAGAGAGTTTGTTGAAACTCCAAATACTGTCATCAATACCAGTTGTGAGCATATAGATAAATTTTATGATTGGTATCATAAAATTCCAAAAGGAACTTTAGTATGTTTACAATCAAATGATTATTTTGATGTACCAAAGGAAACAGGGCACGTCAATTGTTGTAATAATCTAATAGAATTTCAAGCACAAACACCGATGTCAGAATGTTTATATGAAGGTGTTTTAGACTTGAAAAAATATAATAGGTTTATGAGAATTGGAATTAGATAATTTAAAATTACGTGAATTACAAAAAGAATGTGCTAGGGCATTAAAAAGTTTTAGTGCAACAAGCGATAACCTTGCAAAATATAACAAACTAGCAAATCATGATAGTCAAAACTGGTACAAGGCAATAATTAAAGACTATATCGAAAAATACGGAGATTTGCCATCTAAAGTTGGTCCTGGTAAAGACGTAACACTAATCGTAGACTAATAAATACACACGAGTAAAAGAATCTTCAATCTTATCAATGAATGTAAGATTAGATTATAATAACTCTTTATTATTATGTACAAATTAAAAGATATAAGACAAGTTCATCTAGAAATCACGCAAAAATGCCAAGCGGCGTGTACAATGTGCGATCGTAACATGAACGGTGGCGACATTAATCCTCATTTAGGTTGTAACGGAAAATTAGACGAATTATCAATACAAGATATTAAAAAAATATTCTCACCCAAATTTATCACACAATTAAAAGCCATGCAAATGTGCGGAAATCATGGTGATCCTATTGTTGCCGCAGACACATTAGATACAATTAGATATTTTAGAGAGCATAATCCACATATGTGGTTAAGCATTAACACAAACGCAGGAGCCAAGGACGAAACTTGGTGGTATAATTTAGCACAGGTATTAGGACAAAACGGAAGAGTAATTTTTTCCGTTGACGGATTAGAAGACACAAACCATCTTTATAGACAAAACGTAAGATGGGATATTGTAGAAAGATCTTTTCATGCATTTATAGAAGGCGGCGGGAGAGCAAGATGGGATTTTCTAGTGTTTGATTTTAATGAACATCAAGTAGAAGAAGCAAGAAAAATTGCTAATAGATGGGGAGTGGAAGATTTCGTAGTTAAAAAAAGTTCAAGATTTATTACAGGACACACGTCGGAAAAGAAAGATAGCCATCAAGGAGTTAATAGGAAAGGCAAAAAAACACATTTACTTAAAGAACCATCTTCTACATCTTTACAGAATCCTGCACTTAAAAAACAAAATAGTATTTTGGACAAATACGGAACGATGGATAATTTTTATGATGTAGCAGAAATAGCCTGCCGAGTTGCAAAAACAGGAAGCATCTATGTTAGTGCAGAAGGTATAGTATTGCCTTGTTGTTGGACCGCTGGACGTATGTATAAGTGGTGGCATAAAGATCCAAAGGTAGAGCAAATATGGGAATACATTGATAGAGCAGGCGGAAAAGAAAAATTGAATGCAACTGAGCATGGATTAGAAGGCGTTTTTGCCACAGGCATAATGGATGATATAGCCGCAAGTTGGAACAAGCAAGGTTGTAATAATGGAAGATTAAAAGTATGTGCAATGAAATGCACAAAACAATTTGACGTAGTAGGATCACAATATGAGTGAAGAACGTAGTAAATTTAAATTGCCATCTAATACTTTTTGTGCATTACCTTGGATGCATCTAAGCAGTAGGCCAGATGGCAGTATGAGAACTTGTTGTACTTCGAATGCAAGTTCTGTACAGGATCCAGATTCGAATAAAAAAATAGGAGGTGGACAAGTGGGTGTTGTGAAAAGAGAAGATGGTGTACCTGCCAACTTTAATACCACAACATTGGAAGAAGCCTGGAACTCATCTTATATGCGTAATGTACGTAAAATGATGTTGCGAGGAGAAAAGCCTGCACCTTGTTTAAAATGTTACAAAGAGGAAGATGCAGGCCATTACAGCAAAAGAAATTGGGAGACCGAATATTGGTTGAATAGGTATTCGTTAAACGACATGATTGGCGAAACAAAAGAAGACGGATCAGTGCCTGTAAAGATAAGATACATTGATTTAAGATTAGGAAGTAAATGCCAGTTAGCCTGTGTAATGTGTTCACCTCATGATTCATCTGGATGGATAAAAGAATGGCAACAAATGCATCCACAAATAAAAAATGAAAAATTGAAATCAACTGCTTCTTGGAACAATAAAGGAAAAGACTTTGGTGCTAGTTACAACTGGCATAAGAATAATCCAAAATTTTGGGCAGATTTAATGGACCAAATACCTAATATGTATCAATTATATTTTGCAGGAGGAGAAGCATTAATAATTGATGAACATTATGAATTGTTAGAAGAATGTATTAAACGTGGTCATGCAAAAAACATTGAATTGAGATACAATTCAAATGCTGTAGAATGGAGAGATGACTTATTTGACCTATGGGACGAATTTAAAAGAGTTAGATTTCACTACTCAATTGATGCATTAGGTAAGCAAAACGATTATATAAGATATCCATCACAATGGAAAAGACAAGAAGAAGTATTCCACATATTAGATGAAACACATCCTCGTCATGAGATAACCACTGCAACAACTATCATGGCATTAAACGTGGCGTACTTGCCGGAACTTACACAATGGAAGGTGGATCAAGGATTTAAAAAAATAAACAAATGGCCTTTAGGTGCAGGTGGTATTAATATGCACTTTGCTTATTGGCCTCCTCAATTAAATGTTAAAGTTTTGCCTCAAAATGTAAAACAACAAATAAAAGACAAATATGAAAAGGAGTTTTATCCATGGATTGATGAAAATTGGCAAAGATTTACAGGCGTTAAAGAAGCAGGTATTTCAAAAGAAGATTTTATGGGTGCAGTTTATGGCAAAAAAAGATTTGAGGGTGTGATTAATTTTATGATGGCAGAGGATTGGAATGAAAGATTCCCACAAACACAAGAATGGATTAATCTTTTAAACAAACAACGTAATTGGGATGACAAATTTTTACAAGTGTTTCCTATATTCAAAGGGTTATTGTAATGGCACAAATGGATACATTTTGTTCAATGGCTTGGAACCACCAATTTATAGGACCTGACGGCAATATAAAACCTTGTTGCAGATATGTCATGCCAAAGGGTGTAAGAAATAGTATAAAAGGCGACAAACCTTTAGAAGAAGTGTTTCTGGGAGACCATCAAAGTAAACTGCGGAGCGATCTTGCAAACGGAATAAGAAATCCTGGTTGTGTAAAGTGTTGGCAAGAAGAAGATGGTGGCAAAAAATTAAGTTTACGACAAAACTATAATAGAACTATAGGTGACATTGGATACCTGCATAAAGATTTACAAAAAGATAAACCAAATATTACCTGGCTCGAATTAAGTTTCAGTAATCGTTGTAATTTAAGTTGTAGAATGTGTGGACCATATTACAGCACTAATTGGTTTAAAGACTGGAAGGATGTAAAAAGATACGTAATAGGATCAAAGTATCCATCTCATAGTATAACTGACAAACAAATAGATGAAGTTGTTGCACAAAGCAACAAAGATAATGTAATTGATATCACTAAACTGGATTTTGCCTTGCCTAACTTAAGGCATTTAAAAATGACAGGTGGGGAACCTTTTCTTGTTCCTGAATATAGAGAAATATTAGAAAAGTTAGTAGATATGGGCAGGGCAAGTGAAGTATATCTAAATTATTCAACCAACTGTACTGTCATGCCATCAAAAAAACTTATAAATCTTTGGAGCAAATTTAAAAAAGTGGAGTTCGCTACTAGCATTGACGGAGTCGGCCCAGTAATAGAATATCAAAGACATCCAACAAAATGGAATAAAGTAGAAGAAGTAGTTAAAACTTTAATGTTATTAAGCAATGATATGAATGTTATAGTGGGGACTAGACCAACAATAACATTGTTTAATGTTTTAGATGTGCCAAATATTACGCAATGGTGGGCAGATATGATGAACAAATATTATGTTGATAAGTTTGATAACACAGCATGGATCAATCACACTCATAGTTTGCACCCTCAGTATATAGGTTGTACAGCATTACCTAAGTGGGCAAAAGATATTGTTGCTGAACGTTTAGTTAATGCTCCAACAATGAGGCAACAACAAAATTGGGATTACCTTGTAAAGTATACAATGAGCGAAGACTTATGGGATCAGCAAAAAAATGCTTTCCAAGATTATACAAATATATTAGACAAAAAACGAGGAGAAGATTTTAGGAAAGTTGTTCCTGAATTTGCAAGTTTATTAGATGAATAAAAAAATATTAATAGCAGGAAATAGCGAATACGGTTTGAGCAACGCTTTATTCAAAAAATGGCCCGAAGCGACTTTTGTAAGCAGATCAACAGGTTTAAAAATGGATTTGTGTTTATTAAAAAATCAAAGGCATATTGCAGAATTAAGTTTAGAATACGATGTATTCATAAGTGTAAGTTCATTATGGAAATTTCATCAAACATCATTAGTACAGGAAGTTTCTAAAAAATGGAAAGAGCAAAAACATAAAGGTTACATCATTGCAATAGGTTCAAGTGCAGATACACCAGTAAAAGCCAGCACTTGGTTATACCCTGGAGAGAAAAAAGCCTTGAGAGCATATTGCAGAGGAGTAAGTCAAATGGTTTCAGGTGACAATTATAGTGGATTCAAAATGACTTATTTGTCTCCAGGTTGGATGCGTACACCTATTGAGGAGAAAAAACATCCTGAAATGCCTAAACTAGATTTAGACTACGTTGCAAACACAGTTGAGTGGTTAATTAATCAGCCAGACACAGTAAACATCAGTGAATTGTGTTTAGATGAAGTAAGGATTACAAAATAATGAGAGATTTATTGCAATACAACAGACCCCAAAGTATGTACGACTCTGAGGTGCATCATTATATCTCAGAAATATTAAAAACTGGAGAAAACTTTGCCACGGAGCCAGATAAACTAATGAAAGAATTCAAAGATAAGTTTCATGATTGGATTTTATCCAGCAAATTAAACAAAATTACCGGGTTAGATCAATTCAAGGATAGAGACATAATTGTAGGAGTTACGCAATACCTTGATGATCTATGGCAGACAAGAGATAATGTTGTTTTAGAAAACGAATACAAATATCATTGGCGATTATACGGCGATAAACTTAAAGTTAAAAAACCTAATGAGTTACAAGAAGGCGACAGCCTGATTATTAGTATGCCGTTTCCGTATTACGGTGATGTGCATCCAGGAATGGATATTATTTTAGATATTTGCAATCAAAGAAATGTTGATGTTCATATAGATGCTTGTTGGTATGGTTGTTCTAGAGATATAAATTTTTCTATTAGCGAGCCATGTATAAAAAGCATAGGTTTTAGTTTATCAAAAGCACTAGGTCTAGGTGCAAATAGAATTGGAGTTCGATATTGTCGCGAAAGATGGACAGGTCCAGTTTCAATTATCAACAAATTTGATATGAACAATCAAATTTTAGTTTGGATGGGGACAAAATTTATAGATAAATTTGGAGCAGATTTTTGGCAGAACAAATATGGTGATGCATACAAGAAAATTTGCCATGACTATAATTTAAAACCAACAAAAGCAATACACTTGGCATGGGATGACAACAGACCTGTCGGCGTTAGACCTTTATTGAGGAGACTTGTTAATGAAAGATAATGGTGCAATCTGTCCATTAGTATGGCACAGTATTGGTATGAGTCCTCATGGACGTATCAGAACCTGTGGCAGAGCAAGGCCTGTCAACTCTCCTACATTGAAGACGCAAACATTAGAGCAATCGTGGAACAGTGACTATTACAAGGATATAAGAGAAGCAATGATCAACGGAGTCAAACATAGTAATTGTAGCAACTGTTATTATCAAGAAGAAAAAGGTGGCAACAGCAAACGTCTTGATAGTATATTAATGTATGGTTTAGATTTCCCTAAAGATGTTGTCGTGAATCGTCCTCCAGTTGAACTTGATGTAAGGGTTGGTAACATATGCAATCTTAAATGCGTACATTGTTGGACAGGAAATAGTTCAAAATGGTATGAAGATAAAGGAATGCTAAACAAATATTCAAACACAGAAGATTACACAATTGATAATAAATGGATTGATAGTGATAGCCAAGTCTGGAAATATTTAAGAGACAATATAGAAGGAATCGAAAAATTAAATTTTTTAGGGGGAGAACCTTTTGCAAGTAAACAGCATAATCAATTTATAGATTGGTGTATTGAAAATAATCAAACACATTTTGAATTACACTATGTAACCAACGGTACATTAAACACACCAAAGATGATGGACAAAATTAAAAACTTCACTTTAAACTTAATGATCAGTTTGGATGATTTCGGAGAAAGGTCAGATTTTTTAAGATTTCCGGGTAAGTGGGCAACAATATATAAAAATTTAAAATATATCAGTACACTTGATATTAGAAGATGTTTGTTCAATTGGACAGCATACAATCTTAACATAGGCAGACTTGACGAGTTGGTAGATTATGTTGGATTACATTTCCCTAACATTGAATTTTGGTTCGGAGATTACGTAACTCAGCCTGCCCATATGAGTGTACAAAATTTACCAAGGCATTACAAAGAAAAAATTGCAAAAAAATTAAAAGGAATGAAACAGGCAGAATTTTATGTAAATTTTATGATGGACAAAGAGTTATGGGAGGAGCAAGGAAATGTTTTGTTTAACTACCTAAACGATCTTGATAAAGCAAGGAAGACAAACTGGAGAAATACATTACCGGAGATAGCGGAACTATGGACAAAGTAAAAAAACAAAAAGATACGTATCATGTAAATCTAGATGCAAACAAAGGTGCACCTGATAGTTGGTGCGTTTTGCCATGGACTCATGTAAGCATTAAAGGAAATGGCGCATATAGAGTATGCTGTCATAGTGCGGCCAGCGAAAGTAGAGGTACTGTTCAAGACGAGCAAGGCAACAACGCTCATATAGGAACTGCAAAATGGGATGATGTGGTGAATAGTAAAATGATGAGAAAGGTACGTTCTGAAATGCTACAAGGAAAATGGCCAGAACCATGTATAAGATGCGAAAGAGAATTTAAAAGCGGAATGAAATCTCGTAACATATATGAAAGATCTTTACTTGCTGAAATAACTGAGCCTGAGTCATATCCAAGTTATGAAAAAGCAAAAGCATTAACAAACAAAGATGGTTCCATAGATAATAAAGACTTTCCTGTAACATTTTTCGACATACGTTTTGGAAATTTATGTAATTTAAAATGTGTTATGTGTTCACCGACTGATAGTAATCAATGGTATGATGATTATAATAAAGTTTGGGGATATAAAAACTTCTGGGATAGTGGAGAAAAGATTGATCTTGTAAAGAATAAAAAAAATAAATTGGAACCTGCAAAAAATATATTCGAATGGAGCGATGATCCAAATTTATGGAAACAAATTTATGCACATATCAATCAGTTTAGGAGAATTTATATTGTTGGCGGAGAACCATTAATGATTGATGCACATTACGACTTCCTACAAAAATGTATTGATGTTGGAGTAGCAGACAAGTTAGTGTTAGAATACAATAGCAATATTACCAACGTGCCGCAAAGAGCATGGAACATATGGAAACACTTTAAACTTGTTATAATGGGGGTCAGTATAGACGGCATGGGAGACGTAAACAATTTAATAAGATTTCCAAGTAAATGGTGGAAGATTGAAGAGAATTTTAAAAAATTTACAGAAGCAGAAGGACGGTTTGATTTACACATAACAAGCACTATACAAATTTTAAACATATGGCAGTTGCCAGAGTTTATAGAATATCTATTGACACACAATTATAACAGGGTAGGGCCATGGGAAGAAACTCCTGTGATGACTCCTCATCCAGTACATAGACCCGCTTACTTGAATATTAATATTCTAGAGGATTCATTTAAACAAAAATTAATAAAAAGGTTCAATGAATACAAAGAAAAATGGAATAGTACAGATTGGCAAAAAGAATACGGTAAAAGTAATAATGCAACGTGGGAACAAAAAATAAATCATGCTAATAAAATATTAGATCGATTTGAAAAATTTATGTATACAACGAAATATGATGATAAGATGTTACAAAAATGGAGAAGTAATTCTGTACACTATTTAGACAAGTTGGACGAAATAAGAAAAACTGATTGGAAAAAAACTTGTCCTGAATTATATGAAAGCATGAAACCGTGGTACGATTTACCTAAAGGATTATATTAATGAAAGATTATAAGAAAAATCCAAAATTTTGTATGTTGCCATTTATGACTTTGAACACACGGCCTAACGGTCAGGTCAAACCTTGTAGTCAGGTTATGGGAATGGTGCCTATCAAAAAAGGACGTACAGAAGCAAATCTATTGGACAACGGTGGACAGTTTTGGAATCTTACTAA
>MDTB01228671.1_pt1 | contig 22866 bp, 22 predicted proteins | sample 811161 | NCBI WGS metagenome assembly MDTB01 (sample SAMN05326650, study PRJNA326480) | marine metagenome | isolation source: seawater | place: Mediterranean Sea | collected 2009
ATATAGTATTTTTTTAATATTAGATTAAAGCTTAATTAATTTAATATTCAATTGCTCAACTGATATTTTTTTGCTTTACATAATAATAATGATTGAGTATCTCAAAAACAAGAAGATAAGAGGATGGTGTTATTTTGATTTTGGAATTTCTTGTTATCCTACTTTAGTTCTTACTTTTTTTTATGGAGCCTTTTACGCGAAGAGAATTGCAGTTTCTCCAGAGATTGGAACAAGTAACTGGGGTTTTTCAATATCGATAGCTAGTATTTTGAGTTTTTTACTTTTTTCTATAATTTTGGTTCAGGGAAAAAACTTTTTTGGAAATTTGAAAACAAGATTTTTTGGCTGGTTTTTTTTAATTCTAATCGTATCAACTGCATCTTTATATTTTTTTGACGAAAGTTCTAATGAGTTTTATCCTCTTTTAGTTATAATGGTTTCTCTCATTAGTTTTGAGGTGATTAATCTTTTCTACAACCTTAGTCTTCATAAAATAGCACTAAAAAATAAGGAGGGACAAATCTCAAATCTTGGTTGGGCATCTGGCTACTTTGGTGGATTATGTTCATTAGCCATAATTTTTCTTTTACTAGAACTTACTAAATCTAATGATTACAAGCTTTTTGATGTATCCGTATTTTTATTAATTGGTCCTTTCGTGGCTTTGTGGACAATAATTTTTGGATATTCGCACATTAAAAATTTTATAAATGAAAAATTTGTAATTCCGAATATTGTTGATTTTTTAAAAGCTGTTCGAGAAAGTAAAATCACACCTTTCTTAGTTAGCTATTTTTTTTTTAATAATGCTGTAATAAGTATTTTTGCTTTTGCGAGTATGTTTGCTTCTTTCCTATTTGAATTTTCAGAGTCCCAAATTCTTTTTCTTGGAGTATTTATTAATTTATCGGGAATTATTGGATGTTTAATTCTAGGAAGATATGAGGATAAAATCGGTTCAGAAAAAACAGTTTTAGTCTGTATCTTAGGTCTTTTTCTATCAACAATATTTTTATATTTTACAAAAAAATATGAAATTTTTTGGCTACTAGCTTTATTAATTGGATTTTTTATAGGCCCCATACAAGCGAGTAGTAGAAGTGTAATAGTAAAAAAAATAAGATCTGGTGATCAGCTCTCAGCATTTTGTAGTTTTGCAATGTTTGGAAATATTTGTGCTATTCTTGGACCTTTTTTAGTAGGTCTAATAATAGATTATAGCGGTAATATTCGGTATGGACTTTTGGTTATTCCTATGTTTTTTTTTGTGTTCATTAATTCCTTTTAAAAAAATTAGTGTTTGAAATGTCTAGTCCCAGTGAAGACCATTGGTATATTATTTTTTTCTGCCTCCTGTATGACTTTCTCATCATTGAGTGAACCACCTGGTTGAATAATCCCAGAAACATTGTTTTTTGAACATAATTTAACAATATCTGGAAAAGGAAAAAACCCATCTGAGGCTAATATAGCCTTAGTTTTTGGAAAATTTTTTTTCATTTGCTCTAAAGCCTGCCTTGCAGATGCAAGCCTATTAGTTTGTCCAACACCAATTCCTAATGTAGTAAGATTCTTAGTCAACACTATTGCATTCGAATTAATATATTTAGCAACAACAAAACCAAAAATCATATCTTCAAGGTATTTTTTACCAACTTTTTCTTTTGTCTTAATGAAAATATCATCTCTTGATAATTGTAATTGATCTTTTTCTTGAACAAGCAAGAAGTTTCTTGTGGATTTAAGCGAAAGCTTTTTTTTTTCCTTAGTAGATGAATACTTTATAAGTATCAAATTTTTTTTATGAGTCAAAAGCTTTAACGCCTCATCGTCAAAACTGGGTGCAACAACAACTTCTGTAAACAATTTAAGAATTTCTTTAGCTGCAGATTTCGATAAAGGTTTGTTAAAGGCAATAATTCCTCCAAAGGCGCTTATTGGATCGCATTGAAGTGCATTTTTATAAGCTAATGCTTGATTGTTATTCAATGACACTCCACATGGATTACCATGTTTAAGAATAACACAAGATGAAACGTTAAATTGCTCAGCTAATTCCATAGCTATTTCTAGGTCATAAATATTATTATAGGATAATTCTTTTCCTGAGATTTTTTTAATTTTATTTTTTCCAAACGAAAATAAAGACGCTTTTTGGTGCGGGTTTTCTCCATATCTTAATATTTTTTCTCTTTTTAACGGAATGGAAGAGTGAGTAATGCCCAAGAGTTCATCTTCTTGTAAAAACCAGTTAGCAATTAAGCTGTCATAGTAAGCAGTTTGACAAAAGGCGAACCTAGCTAACTCTTTTCGTGTGTTTAGACTTATATAGTTGTTGTTCAGCTCAGCTTCTTCAATAAAGGTTTTATATTGTTCAGGTGAGGTAAGAACAGCAGTGCTTTCATAATTTTTTGCAGCACCTCTGATCATTGATGGTCCACCAATATCTATGTTTTCAATACATTCAGATTTAATTGCATCTCTATTATTAGAAATTTTTTCAAAAGGATAAAGATTGACAACAACAAGATCAATAGACGTAATCTTTAGCTTTTTTAATTGTTTTAGGTGAGAAGGATTATCTTTCTTAGCAAGAATCCCCGCATGAACGAGTGGATGCAGAGTTTTTACTCTCCCGTCAAGAATTTCTTTAAAACTTGTAAAAGAAGCTATTTCTAAAAGCTTTAACTTGGAAAACTTCTTTTTTAAAAAATTATATGTACCTCCAGTAGATAGAACAGTAATATCAAATTTTAAAAAATACTTTCCAATTTGTTCCAACAAAGCTTTATCAGACACCGAAACAATAGCTTTACTTATTTTAATTTTTGACATCTACTTTGTATTCAGGAAGCATTTTTTTAAATTTATCAATAGCTCTCTTAGATTCATTTTTTTGAATGTATGATATTAAACTATTGTAGTCTGATGTGTCTACATTGTAAATTTTATCGGTGGTAGACATTATACCTTCAACATTTGTTTTTGTAATTTTTTCCTCATTAAAAAAAAGTTGTTCAGACAGTTTCTCACCTTTCCTAAGGCCAGTATAAGTAATTTTTATTTCATTCTCTTTTTGTCCAAGAAGATTAATCATGCTTTTAGCTAAATCTTTAATAAAGATTGGCTTTCCCATTTCAAGAATAAATATTTCTCCATTTTTTTTTGTTTTTAATTGAGATGATATTAGCACTAGTTCTACCGCTTCCCTAATAGTCATAAAATAACGAGTAACTTTTGGGTCAGTAATAGTAATTGGGCCCCCTTGTTTTATCTGTTCTTGAAAAAGTGGTACAACTGATCCAGTAGAACCAAGAACATTTCCAAATCTCACAATTATAAATTTAGTTGAATTGGATGATAAAGAAAAATTCTGTATATATTTTTCACAAAGTCTTTTTGATGCTCCCATAATATTTGAGGGGTATACAGCTTTATCAGTAGAAATAAAAACAAATTTAGGAACATTGAGAGATTTACAAATTTCACAAAGTTTAAAAGTAGCAAGAAAATTTGTTTTAAGAGCTTCCATTGGATCTTCTTCAACGAAAGTAATATGTTTTAGAGCAGCCGCGTGAAAAACAACATCAGGTTTAAAACTTTTAATTATAGAATTAATTTTTTCAAAGTCTCTTATATCAGCTAGGATTGGTGAGAGGTTTCCCTTTAGATTTTGAATTACTTTGTATAATGCAAATTCATTCTCTTCTATTAGAATTAACTTTTTAGGTTTCAATAAACTAATTTGTCTACATATTTCACTTCCAATGCTACCTCCTGCGCCTGTTACTATTATAACTTTATTGGATATATCTTTTAGTAATTTCGGATTATGTACTTTCTGCTTCCTACCAAGTACATCTTCAATTGCAATTGGGTTGGTAACAAACTTATCCTTAGAATTAATATTTGAAAGTTTAGGGAGTACCCCTAGTGCTAAACCGTTTTTTTTTGCAAATACATATAATTTTTCAACTGACTCAGGTTTAATCGATTGATCTGTAATTATTATTTTTTGTGGAACAAGTTTTTTTTTTCGTAAATCTTTATCAAATAAATCAATATCAGCTATCGAGGCTAAAATTGGAACATTATGTATTCTTCGTCCAATACTTGATAGTTTATCACCAATGATACCAATTACACTATAAGGGGAGTTCTTTTGATTTTTTGTTAGCCTAATAAAGCTCTCAGAGGAATTGCTATCTCCGACAACTAAAACTGGTATTCGCTTGATAATATCCTTTGTAATCTTATCTTTTAAGAATCTATAAAAAATTCTTGGTCCCGTAACACCAAAAAGAGAAACAATAAAAAGTAACACAGGAAATGAACGGGGAATATTTTCTAATCTAAAAATCAAAAAAAAAGATAAAATAATGATTAATGTAGAGATAGTGATGCTTTTGAAAATTGACACAATTTCATGCATTGATGCATATCTCCAAATTCCATGATATAATCCAAAATAGTGTAATAAAAAAATATTTGTAGCAGCATACAAAAGACAAAAACTCCAAAGAGAATTCATTAAGATTATAGACAGGTTCAAATCTAATCTTAAAAGAAGAGCTATAAAAAAAGATAAACAAAAAATCAAAAAATCATGAAATATAGTTATAAAAATCTTTTTATTCATTTTTAGATCTAGCTGAAAAATATATTAAAGATAAAATTGTAATAAATAATGCTATTAAAAAAGAAACTAAATGGTATTTGAGAGAAACAAGAGAAATAAAGATTAGAAATATAAAAAGTAATAAAACTTTTTTCAAGACATATTTGTGAGAGTATCCTTTTCTTATCATTCTTTGATAAAAATGATCACTATGAGCAATAAATAAATTTCTATTTTTTATAAGTCGAATAAATAGGGTTATTGTTGAATCCAAAATGAAATACAAAAGAATAATCAATATTGAAAATAGAGGCTCTTGTTTTAACAAAGATTCGATCAATACAAAACCTGCAATATATCCACAAGGGATTGACCCAGAGTCACCTAAAAATATTTTTGCAGATGGCTTGTTGTGTCTGAAAAAAGAAAGAAAAGTAGAAAAGATTACCAAGCTTAGAAATTGAAAATTTTGATCAAAGTAGTTCATTAATGAAAAAAAATTAATAGTTAAAGCTAAAAAAATCATCTGTAACGAAGTTAAACCATCCATACCATCCATAAAATTGAATAAGTTAATTAACCAAAGCCAAGATAAAATAATGAGCAATGTTAGTGAATAAAATAGTAGTGACTCATTTAGATTGAGTTCTTTTGTTATATCAGAGTTACCTAAAAAAGATACTATATCGCCTTTCATATAATAAACTGAAATAATAACACATAAAGAATGTACAATTAATCTAAATGTTGCAGGCAAACTTTTAATATCATCGATAAGAGAAACAAGAAAAAGAAAAAAAATTGATAGCAAAAAAACTAGCCATTTTGTATTAATACTGTTTTCAATGTAAAAATATAATGAAATTGATATAATTATTGCTGGCATTAAAATTATTCCGCCTCCTTTAGGCATTGACTTTTCATGATTACTTCTACTTGAAGGATGATCTAACAGGGAATTCTTTTTAAGAAAAGGTATGATCTTTTTTAATGCGGAAAAGCAAAAAAAATATAATATAAACGGAATAATTATTTTAACCATATTTTGAATCTAATAATAATGATTAAGTTTTACCTATGAAAGAAAAAAAAATTGCAATTTTAGGTTTAGGTTACGTTGGACTTCCATTAGCTTTACAACTATCTCTTTCATACAATGTAATAGGTTATGATGTAGATAATATCAGAATTAAAGAACTTAGAAAAGGTATAGATAAAACACTTGAAGTATCAGAGTCACTTCTTAAAAAACAACAAAAAAGTAATCTTTTCTTTTCTGACAATTTCAAAGATATTTCGAATTGTAATTTCTATATTGCTACTGTTCCAACACCAATAGATGAAAAAAAAAAACCAGATTTTTTTGCTTTAAAAAAGGTATGTGAAACAATAGGAAAGCTTTTGTCATACGGGGATACAGTTGTTTTTGAGAGCACAGTTTATCCAGGGGCTACTGAAGAAATTTGTGCACCTATACTAGAAAAATTTTCAAAAAATCTCAGATCAGGAAAAGATTTTTTTTTAGGTTATTCACCAGAAAGAGTAAACCCAGGTGATAAAGTTCATACAATTGACAAAATAAATAAAGTAGTTTCTGGTCAAACTCAAAAGGTAGAAAAAGATCTTTTAGAAATCTACTCCAATTTAACTAATGGTGAGGTTTATTTAGCTAAAAGTATCAAGGTTGCAGAAGCTTCAAAAGTAATTGAAAATGCACAAAGAGATATAAATATCGCTTTTATAAATGAGGTAGCAAAAATATGTACAAAAATAAATATCAGTTCATATGATGTTTTAGAGGCGTCACTAACAAAGTGGAATTTTTTAAATTTTGAACCAGGTCTGGTTGGTGGTCATTGTATTGGAGTTGATCCTTATTATCTAGCAGAAAAAGCAAAAAACTTAAATGTAAGTCCTGAGGTAATTTTATCAGGAAGAAATACAAATGATAATATGGTTAAGTTTATTGGTATGGAGATAGTGAAACGATTACCATCTAATTCTTCTTGTTTATTTTTAGGAGTAACATTTAAAGAAAACGTTCCAGATCTAAGAAATTCAAAAAGCCTTGAATTAATGAATTACCTAGAAAAAAAAAACCTTAAAATTACATATTACGATCCATTTATAAATAAATTAAAGGATTTTAAAGGTTTAAGAAATAAAAATTTAACAAAAAAAAAGTTTGATGGGATCGTTTTATCAGTTCCTCATAAAAAAATATTATTAAATTTTGAGCAGAACTTTTTGTCTCTTTTAAAAAAAGAAGGTGTTCTATTTGATGTAAAAGGCAAATTTAGGAATAAAAAAATAACCAATTATTGGTCGCTTTAAAACCTACCTTATTAACCTAAACATCCACTTAATTTTTTTTTCTGGAACGAGATTTTCAGAAATAAGTATGTGATTATTTTTTTGGATAGTTTGTTTTGTTCCTAAATAAATACCTTCACTAAGTTTTATTTTTGCTTCAGAGCAAATAAACTCCCATGCAAAATTATTTTTAAGTTGTAAAAATACTTTTTTTTTACTTGTTGTTACATTTAATTTAACATCTGGGTGAATGTGGAATCTTATGATCATTTTTTTTGGTATATTGACAAAGTTTTTGGCGGGCTTTGAAATATAATCTTGACCCCTTATTATAAGTTTCTCAGGGTCTATGTGAATTTTTCTATTATGGATAACTCCAAATATTTCTTTATAACCAGAGTGCGCTGAATTAATCCAATAGCAATTTTTATCAAATAAAAGCTCTGACCAGACTTTTGCAATTCTTGTATTAGTATCCTTCTGATAAAAAATATCTGAGGAATTAATATCATCAATACTTACAGTGCTATGAGCTGCTGTTGATCTCATTGCTTCAATCCATTTTTTATCATTCACAAATGGAGACCCGCTATTTACAACTAATTTTTCTCCAAAATGAGAGAATTCAAAAGATAATGAGCCTGCGTGTGTTTTCTCCTTAGGTGGACTTCCACAATCCATAATAAACGTAAGTTTATTATATGATATTCTTTTAAAGCATGCTTGATTAAGAGTTGATGGTACTCTTAATCTGGTATTAGCTCTTTTAATGACTTCATTTAGTTGATTGTTATCAATGAAGTTAAACTCATTAAAAATTGCTAATTCGCTATTATTTATTTTGAAAAATTTTAAAATCATTCCCATTTTGGATATTATTTCATTAAGAGTTTTAGGAATAGAGCATCCTGACAACCCCAAATAGTTTTTAATATCGATTAGACTTTTTAAAAAGAAAAGATGCTTACTAGGAGATCTTGAAAAATGCATCCCATCATCAAGAATTTCTTCGGCAACGATTTGATTAAGAATTTTCAAACCTAATTTTAATTTTGATCTCATATTTGTAAAACATAGTGATGAAACTATGATTGCTTTTGGAATAAAAATTCTGTCGTCACTTTTAATTACAACTTCTAGAGAAGTTACCAAGTGTATGGCTTGTTTATTCAAGGATTTTGCAAAAGTTTTTTGAAAATATTCATCTGCAGTTTCGTAAAAAAAAGAAATATTTCCAAGGAGATTACAAATTCTTTTTGACAAGATTATCAAATCCCAGCTTTGGGGATCCCATTTATTATGAAGCTCAATCCACTGCGAAATATTTCTTCTTAAAAATATACGTGCTTTATTTGTTCCTAAACCCTTTACGTCGTGAATCCATTGAAAACTTTGTAAATTTTGGTTCCATAGATTGCTAGCTTTATTTTTTTTCCAGGTATTTAGGTCAAATGGATTAGTTTCATTATGAAAACTTAAAAAACCTTCAGTGATTTTTCTTCCGTTATCAGAGTTTCCTGTCCACAAATTTTGTGGAGTAAAAAATATATCTGCGTTTGCACTTTTTTCCAAAAACAGATTATAAAAAGGGTTTTTAAATCTAAAGATTGAGTTAATTGTTTTTAAAAGACGATACATTTATAATTCTTAATAATTTTTTTTAAGACAAGCAATAAAAAACCCGTCTATACCTCCACTTTCGCCTATAAAGTCTGGGGTTACAAAATAATGCGGTAGATTATTATTTACTATTCCAAATGATTTAATTGAATTAAAACAATTGATAAGGGAAAAATTTTCAAAATTTTGAAGAAAGGTTCTAATCTGTTCCTCACCTTCACTGTATACTATGGAACAAACGCAATAAATTAAGTGACCTCCACCTTTTAATAGTTTAGACGCCCTCTCTAACATTAATTTTTGCTTTGTTTTTAAATCATTAATATTTTTTTTTATCACCAGCATTTCAGGTTTTTTTTGAATCAGTCCAGATGCAGAACAAGGAGCGTCAATTAAGATACAGTCGAATTTTTCATCTATTTTATGTGTAATAAAGTCTCCATTAATAATTTTTGTTTCATATTGCAGTCGATTAAGATTTTTTAAAAGTTTTTTTATTCTTATACTTGAAATTTCAATCGATTGTAATTTATAACCTGATTCTATTAGTTGAAAAGATTTTCCGCCAGGAGATGCTCCAACATCGAGTACAGATATGTCACTTTTATTTTTATTTTTATAAATATCATTAATTAAAATTACAGGAAAAGTTGCTGCAAGCCCTTGAACCCACCAATGACCTTCAGTGTAAAAGGGCAGTTTGCTGATATCATTTTTTAAATTTATTCTTATTGTTTCTTGAAAAATATTTTTACCTTCTAAAATCTCTTCCCAATCGAATTTTTCAAAAAACTGTTGTTTTATTTTGATATCTACGACTGGTTCCTTAACAATTTGTTTTGAAATCATAGACAAGGTTTCTTTTCCGAGATGATCGATTGTGATTTTCCTTAACCACTTTGGGATATTTGCGTCAGTTGAATTAAGGTTTATTGTCTTTTTTTCTCTAATGACATTTCTTAAAACGCCATTCACTAGTTTTTCTAAATTGTATTTTTTGGAAATTTCTACAGCCGTATTTACAGCTGAGTAATCTGGTGTATCCATGAACAGAACCTGTGCTAAAGCAACTTTTAGAATGTAATTAACTTGAGAATCCTTCTTAAGTGGTTTTTTAATAAATCTTGATATTACTTTATCAATCTGCCCGTGTCTTCTGAGGGCTGTAAGTATTAACAAACTTACAAAAGAGCGGTCCCTAGAATCTAGTTTTGCAAGATTTTTACTTGTATTTAGAGCCCAATCTAACTTTTTTCCCTGATAAACATTAGATAATATTAGTGAGGCAATTTCTCGTGAATTAGTCAAAAACTTATAGTATTTTTAGTTTATAAATATTAAGTTAACATACATGACTAAAAATTTAAAATCAAATAAGAGTAACCGTAAGTCACCCTCCACAAAAAAAGAAATTGGAGGACCTAAAGGACCTGAACCAACTAGATATGGTGATTGGGAGAAAAAAGGTATTTGTTACGACTTCTAGCTCTCTTCTCTGTTTTTGATCAATTCATTGACCACGTTGGGGTCGTTAAGTGTTGACGTATCGCCGACAGATCCCTCCTCTTTACATGCAACTTTTCTGAGTATTCTTCTCATTATCTTTCCAGACCTTGTTTTCGGAAGGTTAGGAGCCCATTGTATAATATCAGGCGCAGCTATTGGGCCAATTACAGATCTCACCCAAGAAACTAACTCTTTTTTCAGTTTTTCACTATACTCTTGTCCAGTCATCAAAGTGACATATGCATAAATACCTTGCCCTTTAATGTCATGAGGGAAACCAACGACAGCTGCTTCAGAAACATTTTTATGCAAGACAAGTGCACTTTCAACTTCCGCCGTACCAAGCCTATGTCCTGATACATTGATAACATCGTCCACTCTTCCAGTAATCCAATAGTACCCGTCCTCGTCTCTTTTACATCCATCACCTGTAAAATATTTGCCCTTAAAAGAAGAAAAATAAGTATCTCGAAATCTTTTATGATCTCTATAGACAGTTCTCATCATTCCTGGCCAGGATGTTTTGATACACAAATTTCCCTCACAGGCTCCTTTTAGTTCATTTCCATCATTGTCAACTATCAATGGCGTTACTCCAAAGAAGGGAAGAGTTGCTGACCCTGGTTTAAGAGGAGTCGTACCACTAATAGGTGAAATTAATATTCCTCCAGTTTCTGTTTGCCACCAAGTATCGATTACAGGACATTTTTTTTTCCCAACTACCTCATGATACCATTTCCATGCTTCAGGGTTAATTGGTTCACCGACACTACCCAAAATTCTCAAGGATGATAAATCACATTTATTTACTGGTTTGTCACCCAAACCCATTAAAGCTCTTATCGCGGTCGGAGCTGTATAAAATATATTAACTTTAAATCTATCAATAATTTCCCAAAACCTTGATACATTGGGAAAAGTTGGAACTCCCTCGAACATCAAAGTGGTGATTCCATTACAAAGTGGTCCATAGACAATATAGGAATGTCCAGTAACCCAACCTACATCAGCAGTACACCAGTAGATATCATCTTTTTGGACGTTGAATACTTGCTTGTGAGTTAACGATGCATGAAGAAGATAACCAGCAGTTGTATGCAGCACTCCTTTAGGTTTTCCAGTTGACCCGGATGTGTATAGAATAAAAAGAGGGTCCTCAGAGTTTTGCTCAGAAATCTCACAGTCGGTTTCTTGATTACTAATTAAATCGTCATACCAAATATCATTCTCAGGGTCAAAGAAATCTGTTGATTCTGTTCTTTTAACAGCAATAACTTTCTTGATTATTTTTAAGCCATCTATAGCTTTTTTGACATTGGAAAGAAGAGGGATTTTTTTCCCACCTCTAACACCTTCATTGGCAGTTATAACTATTGAAGATTCACAATCTTTTATTCTGTCTCTTAATGATTCTGGAGCAAAACCTCCAAATACCACCGAGTGTATAGCTCCAATTCTCGAACAGGCTAACATTGCATAGGCTGCTTCAGGTATCATAGGAAGATAAATTGTTACTCTATCACCTTTCTTTACTCCTATAGATTTTAGTCCATTAGCTAATTGACAAACTGATCTATGTAGCTGATTAAATGATATTTTTTTGCTTAAATTAGGATCATCAGACTCCCATATAATGGCTGTCTTTTCACCTTTCTCTTTTAAGTGCCTGTCAATACAATTAAAAGATACATTAAGAGAGCCATCGGAAAACCATTTTATGCTAACTTTTTCATTAAAAGAGCTTTCCTTAATTTTAGTAAATTTTTTAATCCATGAAAGAGAACTTGCTTTTTCAGACCAGAAAACGTCCGGGTTTTTTATTGATTTTTCGTATTCCGCCTTGTATTTATCCATACTCATTGACGGAACATTAATTTCATTATTTATAAAACTCATATAATCTTCCAATATGAAAATATAACAATTTGTTAAAGGAAAAAAAACTAAAAAACCCGTTTAAATATTTCTACATTTACTGATTCAAATAAACCAACTTTTGAATATGGATCATTTTTTAGAAAATTATTCAGTTTAGTTCTGTTTTGAAACATTAATATTAAAACACTTCCCTTTGGTTTATTAGTCTTGTTTAAAATTGGACCAGCTAAAATTAATTTATTTTTTAAGCCTTTCAAATACTCTAAGTGCAATTCTCTGTTTGCCATTCTTTTTTTTAGGCAATTTTTCTTATCAAGGCAAATAACTATATATGTTTTCATTTTTCAAACTGTAGTGGTCTTGAAAGAAGGTCAGTGACAATTTTGTTAATATCAGAGCCATTTAAAATTTTTTTAACAGCATTACATATTGGCAACTCTAAGGAAAATTTATCACCTAATTTGCATATACTTTCACATGATTCCAGACCTTCAAACAGTTGGTTTGTTTTGCTTTTACCTTTAGCTAATAAATAACCCAACTTTGTATTTCTAGATTTAAGTGATGAGCATGTGAGAATAAGGTCACCAATACCAGACAAACCATAAAAGGTTGATTTTTTTGCACCCATTTGTACTCCCAAATCAATTATTTCTGATAATCCTCTTGTTATTAATGCAGCTCCAGCGTTATGACCTAAATTACATCCTATGATTACACCAGAAGCAATTGCAATTACATTTTTCATAGCTCCTCCAATTTGAGTACCTACAATATCATTATTAAAATATGTTCTGAACTTTTTACAGGAAATTATACTTGAGACCTCATTTAGGGTTTTGTTATTTTTAGAAGATAGAACACTCGCAGTGGGAAGTCCTTTAACAACTTCTGACGCAAAATTAGGTCCAGAGAGTATTGCGAATCCATTTTTGGGAAATAGATCTTTAAGTACTTGATGCATTAGTTTATTCGAACCCTTTTCGACTCCTTTACAACAAATGACAAATTTAGAATTTATTTTTTTAGGTATGTTCCTCAAATTTTCTCTTACTGTTTGTGACGGATTGGCGAGAAATAGAAATTCACAACTATTTAAGTCTGTAAAATTAGTTGTAAGATGGATCTCTGCATTACTATTATTAAATTTTTTTTTTAATCCCTCAATTTTTCTGGCTTTAATGACAATTTTTACATTAGTTAAAATTTTTGTAAGTGCTAATGCCCAGTTACCAGATCCAATAATTCCCACTTTAATCATAAATCTTCAAGAGCCCATCTTGGTTTAGGTTCAAAATCTAAAATATCACCCTTTTTCTTAATTTGTAATCTTTCAATTGCAGCCCATGCAATCATAGTTGCATTGTCAACGCAAAGGTTTTGATCTGGAACCACAAATTCTATTAATTTTTTATTGCAAAGGTTTACAAATTTTTTTCTTATAAATTTGTTGGATGCGACACCTCCAGCTAGTACAAAACTATTTATTTTTTCCTTTTTTATATACGAATCTATGGCTTTGGAACATTTTGTTATTAAACAATTCGTTACACAATCTTGAAAGTTTTTAGCTAACTCACATTTTAATTTTCTATCAAAGGAGTTATGAACAACTTTTCTTGCCGCTGTTTTAATTCCAGAAAAAGAGAAGTTAAAATCTTTAGTATTTAAAAGTGGTTCCGGTAAATTGAAGTTTACCTTTTTCTTTGCATTTAGTGCAAGTTTTTCAATAATAGGTCCACCAGGATATGAATATCCCAAAAGTTTTGCTACTTTATCGAAAGCTTCACCCAGAGCATCATCAAGAGTTTCTCCAATTAATTTAAAGTCATTATATTTTCTTACTAATAATAACTGAGTATGACCACCTGAAACAAGCAAACAAAGAAAAGGAAACTTTACTTTGCGTTTCATTCTGGTTACTAAAATATGTCCTTGAAGATGGTTAATGGCAATAAAAGGCTTTTTTGCAGCTAAAGCTAATGTTTTTGCATAATTTGAACCAACAATTAGTCCTCCTAGCAAACCAGGTCCAATAGTTGCTGCAAAAGCATCGATCTCATTTAAAGTGAGTCCTGATTTTTTTAAGGTCTTTTTTACAAGATAATTCAGAGTGTTACTATGTTCTCTAGATGCAAGTTCAGGTACAACACCACCAAACTTCTTGTGCTTTTTTATTTGAGATAAGGTGTTTTCTGATAAAACATCCCCCAATAAAAATTTTTTTTTTTTTCTCACTATTGCAACTGATGTCTCATCGCAACTAGTTTCAATTCCCAATACAATCATTATTTTTAAAATTAGAATATTTAAAATTATTTTTTATACTAATTAAGTATATAAATATATATGGAATATAGAAAAAAAATTATTGTTGGGTCAAGAGAAAGCCCTTTAGCAAAGGCTCAAGTTGATATTTTTTTAAAGTCATTTAAAAAATTGTTAGGTACAAAATATTTCAATAAAATAGAGCAAAAATTTTTTAAAACATCTGGAGATAAGTTTTTAGAGAAAAAGATCTCTACCATAGGTAATAAAGGTTTATTTACAAAAGAAATAGATGAAGCTCAATTAAACCTAAAAATTGATATTGGCATTCATTCACTTAAGGATCTCCCTACTAAGTTGCCTGAAGGCTTGGTTATAGGGGCAGTTTTAAAAAGAGATGATCCTAATGACCTTATAATGACTAAAGCAAAAGTAAAACTTAAAGATTTAAAAAAAAATGCTGTTGTAGGAACTTCATCTATTAGAAGGGCAGTACAAATTAAAAAACTTAGACCAGATATAGAACTTAAAGAAATTCGTGGAAATATTGGAACTAGAATTAGTAAGTTAAAAAATGGAGAATTTGATGCAATAATTCTTGCATGTGCAGGATTAAAAAGACTTAAAATAAGTGAGCATTATCAAAAAATTGAGATCAAAAAGATGATCCCATCTCCGGGTCAAGGTGTTATAGCTATTGTCATAAGAAAAAATGATGACCTTATAAGTATTTTAGACAAATTAAATGACCAAAAAACATTGATTGAGTCTGAATGCGAAAGAACCTTCTTATCAGCTCTTGATGGATCATGTAAAACACCAATAGGGGCACTAGCACGTCTAGAAGTAAAGAGAAAATCTAAAATATTATTTTATTACATGGCAGCATCTATAGACGGAAAAAAATTTATTAAAGATAAAACCTATTTTGACATAGATAATTATTGTAAAATGAGTTTTAATTTAGGAAAAAAATTAAAGGAAATGCTTTGATGTGAAGATTCTTCTTACACGACCAATTAATGAATCAATAACTACCTCAAAAACTTTGAGTAAGTTAGGGATTGAAACATTTATTTTACCTTTTTTAGAGATCAAGGCATTTTCTTATCATGAATTTAAGGTTTCAAAATCAGATTATTTTATGTTTACAAGTAAGAATGCTGTAAATTTCTTTAGATTTAAAAAACATTTTAAAAACAACTCAGTTTTTTCGGTTGGGAGTGAAACTAAAGTAATTTTAAAAAAAAAAGGTTTTCAAAATATAATTAATGCTGATGAAAATTTAGAAAAGTTATTAGTCCTTTCAAAAAAAAAACTTAAAAAAGGAGATGTTGTTATTCATCCCACATATAAGAATTCTAATCTCAAAATTAAAAATTTTTTCATAAGTCTTGGATGTAAATATTTTGCGATTAAATGTTATTCATCAAAAATGATTTGTAGAAATAATGACAAACTAATATTATTTATGCAAAAGACAAAAAAAAGTATGATTGCTTTTTATTCTCCTTTGACTGCAAGGTCGTTTGTAAAAGAAATACAAAAAATGGATTTAGCTAAATTTTGTAAAGATAAATTATTTATTGTCATAAGTAATAAAGTAAAAGAAGAAATTAATAAACTAGGTAAGTTTTCAATTTTTGTAGCAAAAAAGCCAAATCAAAACGAAATGATAGAGTTAATAACAGAAAAATTTTTATCGGGAAGAAAAATTGATTAATAAAAAGAAAGAGACTCCCCAAAAGGGTGAATTTATTGATTTAGATAAAGGTGACTTTAAAAAAAAAAACTGGATTTTTTCAATTTTTCTTTAAATATTTGATAATTTTTATTATTTTTTTTTCTCTAGGTTTATTTGCATACCATCCTTTAAAAGAAAATTTAGATAATAAATTAAATGAAACTAATAAATTAGAAGAAAAAAAGGATACAGAAATAGATCAGGAAAAATTGAAAGATGATTTTTTAGTTAAACTTGAAAAAATGACAAATTTTTTTTCAGAAAAACTAAATCTTTACGAAGAAAAAATAAATAATCTTGAATCTAAAAATAAAGAATTATCTACTCAACTTGATAATGTGAGTGAGTCTTTTAAAAACTTTCAACAATTTAATCCAAATGAAAGTTATCTTTTAGACTATAAAAAGAATAAAGTTTTGATTAATTTTTTAAGACTTCAAGAGAATTTTAATAACAGAAGGGACTTTGGAAGTGAAATTGAAATTTTACTAAGTTTATTTTTAAGAGACTATGAAATCACTAATGCGTTAAATTTTTTTAAAAATTTAGACATTAAAAATTTAAAAACAAAGGAAAATTTAATACAAAAAATAAATAAAAGTCTTTTAGTTTATGAAAATGATATTGATGATTTATTTACTAGTATTGAAAATAAAACTTATTCAGACACTAGCGATATATTTAGTTCAAAGCAGGAATTTATAAATTATGTAAAAGATGTGATAAATTCAACATTTAAGGTTACTAAATTTAATCAGACTGAAAAAACAAAAGATTTTCAAAATTTTGAACCCTTAAAAAAAACTCTTTTATTAGTTAAAGAATCACTTTATGTAAATAATATTAATCAAGCAATTAAAGCCCTAGAAGAATCTAAAATTGATGATATCAATTTAGAAACATGGTTGGTTGATGCAAAAATTCTATCTGAGGCTAATGATAATTTTTATAAATTTAAAAATAAAATTTTAAACTTAATGGAATAGAAACTTGTTTAAAATTGTAAAGTTTTTTTTAATTACCGTTATTCTATCTTATTTTGCTGTTTGGATAAGTAATAGACCAGGAAAGATAAGAATTGTTTGGGAAGAGTATTTAATTGAAACAAATGTTATAGGTTTATCAGTAGTCTTTTTTTTAATTCTTTTAAGTATTATTCTGTTTTTTGTTCTAGTTTCCAAGGTAAAAAATATTCCAGAAAAAGTTTCTTTCTCACAAAAAGAAAAAAACTTAGTTCTTGGTAATGAGTCATTAGATGATCTTGCTATAAATCTTTTTTTAGGTGATAGAGAAGCTTTAGAAAAAAATTCAAGAAGAATAAAAAAATACTTTAAGAATGAAATGTTTTCAACGGTTATGCTTTTTAATACAGCACTGTCAAACAATAATTTAGATGATGCACAAAAATATTTAAAAATTTTAAAAACTATTCCAAAAGCAAGTTATATTTCTAGCAGAGCTGATGTGATGGTTGCTCTCAAGGAAAATAATATTGATAAAGCGTTATCCTTACTTTTAGAATATAGAAACAAATATGATAATGATACCTGGATTTCTGAAAAACTAGCAATTTTATATTCACAGAAAAAAGAATGGGAGCTAGGGTGGGAATCAATAAAAAAAATAAAAGCTCCTAATAATAAATTATTAACTAGTCTACAGGCCAATCTTCATGCTTTGTCTGGAAAAAACATTTTTGACTCCATTAAAATATCTGAAAATTCATTTCACGTTTTGATAGAGGCCATTAAGCAATTCATAACTAATGATGAAATAAGTAAGGCGGCGAAACTTATTGAAAAAAACTGGTTCAATTTTAATTGTTCAGAAATTATTGAAACATTTATTAAACATAATCTTAAAAATAATGCTGATTCATTAAAACGGCATAAGCTAATTGTAAAGGCTATGAAAAAACATTTAAATTCTTCAGATGAAGTTAGACTGTCACTTGCAATGTCTGCTTATCAAGCAAAAATATGGGGTGAAAGTCAAAAATATTTAGATGATATTCCAAGGGAAAATTGGGATGAAAGAACCAAAAACTTGTATGAAGAAATCTGTAAAAAAAGCGAAAAACTCTCTATGCCCAATGACTTAAATGATGTGAGTCCTTCGCCAGAATGGTATTGTATTTCTTGTAAAATTAGATATAAGCAATGGCAATTTGTATGTGAAGAGTGTAAAGCTGTTAACTCTTTAAAATGGCCTAAAGCAAATAATATTACCAAAAAAAGATTTTTTTTAGAGAATCCTTTTAGACATTTTCCAAAGATGTAATGAAAAAATACTCAGATAAGGTGAAAAAGAATTTGTAAAATCAATTTTTCTATCTTCTAATTTACATAGTTTTTGAGTTGTTTTTTTTATTACCAGGTCAGAGTTCGGAAAAATATTTAATCTATTTAAATAAAAAATTAACACCATATCACAAGTCCAATTTCCTATACCAGAAAATTTAGTTAACAAAGTTCTTACTTTTTCTTCATTTTGTTTTTCTAAATCATCAATTAGGTTTTTTTTTGACTCATTGTAAAAAGCTTTAATGTAGCTTTTTTTTTTCTCTGAAATCCCAACCTTTTTAAGGGCATTATTTAATTGATCTTTATTACTTATGTCATTCTTATTTGGAAATTCAGTTTTAAAAAAAAGACAGAACTTTTTCCATAAAGATTGAGAAACTTTATCTGAAATTTGTTGTGAAATAATAGTTTTGGTTATAAACGTGAAGAGATCAAGTTTAGATTTTTTAATCTTTATTACACCATTTTTCTCTATTTCATTTTTTACTACACTGTACTTTGAGCTCTTATTTAAAATTTCTTGATGAACTTTTTCAAAATTCATATTTACTTAATTTACCTTCATTATTTTTGAAGGATCATTTTTCTTATTTTTTCCTTCCTTTTTAATTAAATAAATATTTCTAGAGTAGATTAGAAATCCACAAGATTGACCAACAATGAATACTGGATCAACTTTATGAATGGCGTAACTTAATAAAATCATACTCCCTGCAAGACTTATCCACCAAAAAATATTTGGTATTATACTTTTGGATGCTCTTTCACTTACAACCCATTGGATTAAAAACCTAGATGCAAATACAGTTTGTCCAATGAAGCCAATAACCAGCCAAATTTGTTCTTGTGTCATTTATTACTCCTTTTTTTTATTAATATCCATACTTTTATAAGATCGATAATTCCAACCCAAAATCTATTATTAAAATTAAATTTAGATTCACCTCCAAACCTTTTTCTATCGTTTATTGATATATTAAAAACTTTTCCTCCATGTATTTTAAATAAAGCAGGAAGAAATCTGTGCATATTTTTAAAATAATTAATTTTTAAGTAATCTGCTTTTCTAAAGACTTTTAAAGCGCAAGCTGTATCATTACAGTCGTCATTTAAAATAAATCGTCTAATTTTATTTGCTATTTTTGAACTTATTTTTTTTATAATTGTATCAGCTCTATTTCTTCTATTTCCACACACAATAGCAAATTGTTTATTATTTTTTGGAATTTTTTTCCATTTATTTATTAAATTTTTAATTTCATATGGAGGGTTTTGGCCATCGCCATCAATTATACAAATTAAATTATTTCTTGCTTTTTGCACACCAGTATTCATAGCTTTACATTTTCCAAGGTTGAATTTATGTTTATAGACCTTAATCTTTTTTAGTTTTTTTATTTTAAAATTTTTTTGAAAATTATCAGTACTTCCATCATCAATAATTACTATTTCTGGAGTAATTTTTTTAAATTCACGAAAAATTTCGTCTATTAATTTAAAAATAGATTCAGTTTCATTAAAAATTGGGATTATAATTGTAAATCTATTCATCATTAAAAGCTATGGTAACCTAAATCTAAACTAGTGTAATTTAAAAACAATGAATTTTTTTAAAGAAAAGTCTATTTATTTTATTCTCTTTTTTACCATATTATTTTTTGCTCAAGGAGTAGTTAAACTGCCAGTAATGGATAGAGATGAGGCAAGGTTTGCTACTGCCTCTAAAACAATGATGGAGACTAAAAATTTTGTAGATATAAAAATGCAGGATGAAGTTCGGTACAAAAAGCCAGTTGGAATTTACTGGGTACAATCTATTTCAAATCATTTTTTTGGAAATCCTCCCTTCGATAAGATTTGGGTATATAGGCTACCGTCAATAATTGGAGTTATTTTATCAATTTTTTTAATTTATAATTTTGTAAGAAAGGAATACGAACAAAAAAATGCAATATTGTGTGTTTGTTTTCTTATTTTACCTATCATAACAATCTCGGAAGTTCATCAGGCTAAGACTGATAGTTTTTTGTTTTTTACAGTAGTAACCAGTAATTTAATTTTAATAAAAGCATTGAAAGATAATTCTCTAAACCTCAAAAATAAATTATTTTTTTGGTTTATCTCTGCTATTGGAGTTTTAATCAAGGGACCAATAATTTTTGTTTTTACAATTTTTCCATTGTGTGCTTTGAGTATATTTAAAAAGAAAAATTATTTTAAAGTTATTTGGACTATTAGAGGTTTCTTACTTTTTCTTTTAATTAGCATTCCATGGTTTGTAGCAATTACCATAATATCTGACGGTCTCTTTTGGCATGAATCAGCCATAAATGATCTATTAAACAAAGTAAGGTCTGGTCAAGAATCTCATGGATTTCCACCTGGATATTATTCAATTTTAATGTTGTTAATGTTTTGGCCAGGAGTAGTTTTTATTCCAATTCTTTTAAAAAAAATATTTAAAGATTTTAAGCTTTCTTTCTTAAAAAAAGACTACGAAATTTTCATATTCTTCTGGTTCGCTGTGCCACTAATTTTATATGAATTTATTCCAACAAAACTTCCTCATTATATTTTTCCTTCATATGCAGCCCTCAGTATATTATTATCTTCATTTGAGGGAAAAAATAATTTTTATGGAATTACTCAAAAGGTTTCATTTTTTATTTTATGTTTTTATCCAATATGTTTTTTATTAGCTCAAATATTTGTTGTGAACGAGTATTCAAATATTGATGGTAATCTTTGGTTAATAACCTTTCTGGGTATCTGTTCATTAGTAATAATAATAATTAATTTTTATAAAAAAAATATTTTTAGATTTATTTTTTCAGCGTGTATATTTCAATCAATTGTTTATTTTTCAGCAGTTTATTACTTGATACCAAAACTTGAAACATTCTGGATCTCAGAAAAAATAAGTTCCTTTATAGACAATAAAATTAATGACGTTGACAAGGTGTTACTTTATGGATTTAACGAACCAAGTCTAACCTTTTTAACCTCACACAAGGCCATAAAAAAAAATATCATTGATTATAATTTTAATAAAGAAGAAAAAATTCTGTATATTGTTACCAGTAAACATAGTAGCTTTGTTAAAGAGAATTTTTTTAATGAATTTAAATTAATTGAAAAATTTGAGGGTTTTAATTACTCTCAGGGGAAAAAAGTAGAAATCAATTTTTTTGAAAATTAATGAGTAGCCAAAAAATCAAATTTATTTTTCAGATCTCTTCATTGAGATTCTTTTTTATAATTTCAACTGTAACAGTTTTCATTTTTAATTTTTTGGATATTTTTATTTTTCAAATAACCAGATCTTTTCATGGAATTTTTTTTTCATTTTTCTCAAAGATTATTGACCCTTTATCGGGTGTCTTCGATCCATTTAATATAATAATAATTTGTTTTTTAGTAATTTTTTTTAATTTTAATGTAAAATATCTTTTACAAAATAAAATTAAGTTAAAACTCTTACAAGAAAAAACAGGCTTAAAATTTTCAAAAATCATTAATACATTTGACTTTTATATACTTGCCTGTAAACATTGGATTTGGTCATTAGCCACAGCTGGTATTTTATGTAATTTAATAAAATATATATTTGGAGTAGCAAGACCCAAATATTTCCTTTTAGAAGGATTTGAAAGAATTGATTTTTTTAATTCTCTTCATAAAGCTAACTCTTTTCCGTCAGGACATACACAAGCTGCATTTACGCTAGCTATACTTTTGGTGATTTATGTTAAAAAATATTATTGGATAATATTTATGATTGCAGGTTTGATGGGAATTTCGAGGATTTTTATGTCAATGCATTTTCCCAGTGATATTTTATTTGGCGCTTACCTTGGTTCATTGATTCCAATTTTATTGTACAAATTACATTATGAAATTAAAATGGAGAAATATAAAGGTGATGAAATGGTAAGTTTCACTCAATTTCTAAAACTCACTTACTGGAGGATGTTTATTTGAAAATACTAACAAAATTTTTTATTTTTTTTCTTTTATTTTCTTTCTCAGAGAGGATAAACGCTAAATCCTGGTGTAAAGCAGTATATAATCAAAATATTTTACCTGGTGAGCTTCAAAAGCAAATTAATAAATGCAGAAACTCAGACAATTTTTTCTTGGCTATTCATTCATCATATAAAAATGCCGGTCATTTGCTTAATTCATTTGTAGCAGAGTATTGTGACCTTAATAGAAGGCTTTTAAGAACAGAACCGAGAGAAGGCGACCCTTTCTTTACAATAGTATGTGAGTTCAGAAAAAGTAATTTGAGGGAATAACTAAACAAATCTCTATCATGTCGTTTTAGAAATATCATGTTAGGCTTAATTCACAACATTCGCTTTGATAGAATTCGCAAGGATCATAGCCACTCATTTAAAAAAAATTTAAATAATTATTCTAATTCAGAGCTTTCCACTCAAGATAAAGATATGAGTGAAAACTTCCTTCTTTCAAATTATTGGTTACAGTTATATAGAAAACAATAAAACCCTGATAAAATCAGGGTTTTATTGGAGGAAATTAAAATAGACTTGAGACTAGTAACAACAAAAATATTGATGAGAATGTTATTGCACAAAATTTTGTTATTATCA
>MDTB01099456.1_pt1 | contig 22864 bp, 21 predicted proteins | sample 811161 | NCBI WGS metagenome assembly MDTB01 (sample SAMN05326650, study PRJNA326480) | marine metagenome | isolation source: seawater | place: Mediterranean Sea | collected 2009
AAAGCTCACTTGAAGCTGGTGAAAATAAAGATTATATATTTTCATGCGTGGGTAATGATGATGATTTGAAGCTTAAAGTTAATATTGCTGAAAGCTCACTTGAAGCTGGTGAAAATAAAGATTATATATTTTCATGCGTGGGTAATGATGATGATTTGAACGAAATTTATTTTTCTAAGAACGGTTTTTTTGAAGTGATTAAAGAAGATACCTGTGTAATTGATCATACTACTTCTTCTGAAAAATTTTCTAAATTTTGTTATAAGAAATTTAAAAAGAAAAAATCTTTTTTTCTAGATTGTCCAGTAAGTGGCGGCGAAATTGGTGCAAAAGAGGGTAATCTATCAATAATGGTTGGAGGGGATGCTAAAGTATTTAAGAAAGTAAAAAATATTTTTAAACTTTATTCTAGATCAGTTGTATATATGGGAGAAAGTGGAAACGGTCAACTTGCCAAAATGGTTAATCAAATTTGCATTGCTTCACTAATACAGGGTCTATCCGAGGGTTTAAACTTTGGAAAAAAAAAAGGACTTCAACTTGAACCATTGATTAAAGCTATTAGTAAGGGTGCAGCCCAATCTTGGCAAATGGATAATAGAGCAAAAACTATGTGGAATAATAAATTCAATTTTGGTTTTATGAACAAATTAATGGTTAAGGATCTAAATATCATTGAAGAATGCGCAAAAGAGGCCGGAATTATGATTCCTATTACCGAGGAAGTATTGGAGTTTTATAAAAAACTTATCCAAAACTCCCCTAACGATGATACCTCTAGTTTAATTAGGTTGTTGAAATAACGTATCTCGATCTTGAGATAATTTTGAAAATATTCTTTTTTTCAGTTGTCTTATTCCAAAACCTGATATCGCAGAAATTGACATAGAATTTTTTCTATTAAAATTATTTTTGTAATCAACTAAATCTATCTTATTAATAACATCAATAATTCTTTGATCATGTTTTTCTATACCAATTTCATTTAATATCTTTATAACCTCTAATTTTTGATTAGAATTTTCTTGATTAGAAATATCTCTTACATGCAAGATAATATCAGAATTAATTATTTCATCTAATGTTGATTTAAATGCTGCTATCAACATAGTTGGTAATGATTTTATGAACCCTACTGTATCAATTATTAAAACATATTTATCATTAATTTTTACTTTTCTTATAGTTGAGTCAAGTGAAGCAAAGAGCATATCTTTCGCGAGCATATTTTCTTTAGTTAGGTAATTAAACAATGTTGACTTTCCAGAATTTGTATAACCAACTAACGATATTATTGGTATATTATTTTTTTTCCTCCTATATCTTTGAAGATTTCTAGTTTTATCAATTACTTTAATCTTTTTTTTTAATCTATTAATTTGTTCAGTTATTTGCCTTCTGTCTGACTCAATCTGACTCTCACCTGGTCCTCCCATAAAACCTGCACCACCTCTTTGTCTTTCCAAATGAGTCCAAGATCTTACTAACCTACTTTTTTGGTATTGTAAACTTGCAAGTGTTACTTGAAGTTTCCCCTCATTGGAATTGGCTCTTGCACCAAAAATCTCCAAAATTAAGCCAGTCCTATCAATAATTTTGCAGTCAATTTCTTTTTCGAGATTTCTCTGTTGTATAGGCGCAAGAGAACAATTAAAAAAAATTAAATCAACTTTTTTTTCTTTTATTTTTAACTTTAATTTACAAACAGAACCAGTATTAATAAAAGTCTTAGGATTTATTTTTTCAAGTCCAATACTTTGTATATATCTAGACTTTAAATCTATTGCCTCAATTAATTTTTGTGCTTCGACTAAATCTGAGTCTTTTAACAATCTATTTGTTTTTAAATACGGATGAATTATAAATATTTCTTTTTCATTCATTATTTTTAGTTAACTGTTTATCTATGTGTTCCTTATAAAAGTTTTTTAGTCTATTTGTAATTCTACCTATTTTTCCTTCTGAAATAAACTTATCATTAACCTGAACTACTGGAATTATTCCTAATGTTGTGCTTGTTAAAAAAGCCTCATTACAAGAATATAATTGTTTCATATTAAATGCATTTTCAACTACATTTATACCCTCTTTTTTTGCTAAGCTAATGATATTGTCTCTGGTGACTCCTCCAAGAATGAGATTGTTTTTTGGATGTGTTTGTATAACGTTATCTTCATTTACAATAAATGCATTAGAAGTTGTACCTTCTGTAATTTCTTCAAACTCAGAAGTTTGCCATAATTCAAAAAAACCTGAATTAAAAGCTTCTTGTTTTCCAAGCACATTAGGTAATAATGAAATTGATTTTATATCACATCTACCCCACCTCAAGTCTTTCGAAGTTTTAACTTTTACACCTTTATCAAGCTGAATATTTTTTTTTTCAGGGTAAATATTTATTAAAATATTTGGCCTAATTCCTTTAAAAAAAATATGATTTCTTGCTGCAGTACCTCTAGTAACCTGTAAATACAAAAATCCACTTTTTATTGTGTTTATTTTAATTAAATTTAAAATGATAAATTTTAAAGAATTAAAATTTTTAAAAATCTCATTAATCTCAATAGACCTTAATGATTCTTTTAATCCACGAATATGTTGATTATAATTTAGTAGATTAGAATTTTTGAAACCTATTACTTCATAAACACCATCAGAAAAATTAAAACCTCTATCCTCAATTGATATATTTGCTTCGATTTTTGGTACAAATTTACCGTTTAGATAACTTATTGCCATTTAAAAAAACTCAATATCAACTTCGGAAAATTTTTCAATTTCCTTAATAGAATTTGGATCTGTATACAAAATTATATGATCATTAATCTGTATTGTAGTATTTTCATCAGGAAAGATTACATTTTTTTTTCTTACTATTCCACCTATAATTACAGCTTTTGGAAGTCGTAAATCTTCTATCTTTTTATCTACAAATCTTGAAGTTGGTAAAATTTCAATCTCCATTATTTCCCCTCTATTATCACCAAAATCATGTATTTCCGTAACCTTTCCTCTTCGAACATGTCTTAATATCGCTGATGTTGTAATTGTTTTTGGGCTAATCATGACATCAAGATTAAGCTTTTTTAATAATTGTCTATAAACCGAATTATTTACAATTGCCATTGACCTCTGACAACCTAGTTCTTTGGCCAATAATGTTGAAAAAACGTTAACTTCGTCATCATTTGTCACTGCAATGATTGCCTCAGAATTGGAGACACCTGCATCTTTAAGAATATTTATATCCAAAGCATCACCATTTAAAATTAAATTTTGTTCAGGAATATTATTTGATATTTCTTCAGATCTTTTTAAATCACTTTCGATAATTTTGCATATGACATCAGGAAATTTTTGTTCAATAATTTTAATTAAATTCAATCCAATATTTCCAGCACCAATGATCACAACATTTCTTGTTTCTTGAGCTTTGATACCAAAAACTCTTAGAGATCGACTAAGGTCAGAATCTCTGACCGAAAAATAAATTTCATCATCAGGATAAATTTCAGTTTTGCCAGTTGGGATTAAAATTTCACTGTTTCTGTAAATTACAAAGATTTTAATCTCCAAACCAGAAAAAATTCCTGGAAACATCCTTAGAGGAGTATTGATAACTGGACAGTTATCTTTAATTGAAAGTCCAATAATTCTAATTAGATCTTTGCCTAATAATATTGAGTCAAATGCTCCGGGAGTATTTAATTTTCTAGATATGGCGTTTGCTATTTCCAATTCAGGAGAAATAATAACATCAATTGATAGACCTTTTTCAGAAAAAAGTTCAGCCCATTGTTTATCTAAATAACTAGTCTCTTTAATTCTTGCAATTTTCATCGGGACTTTAAATGAATAATGAGAAATTTGACAGGTTATGATATTTAGTTCATCATTATCAGTAACTGCAATAATCATATCAGACTCCTCAGCACCTGCCTTTTCAAGAATGTTTGGATAAGACGGCTTTCCACAAATACTCTTCACATCTAAAGAAATATTTATACTCCTTAATAAATCCTCTGACTCATCAATTATAGTTACATCATTATCTTCAAGAACTAATTGCTTAGCAATATTAGATCCAACTTCTCCAGCTCCACAAACAATAATTTTCATCTTTAATTTTTAGTCTTAATTTTTAAATCTTTTATTTTTCTATAAAGCGCAGTTCTATCCATCCCAATAAAATTTGCAGTTTTAGAAATACTTTTATTAAATTTATTAATTTGAAAATGTAAATAATTTTTTTCAAATATTTCTTTAGCCTCTTTAAGTTTGTATTTACTCAAATCTTCAATCATAGTTTTATTATATTCAAAAGAATAGTTATCAAAATAATTTTTGATATTTTGGGGTAGGTTTTCATATGAAATTATTTCTGTTTTATCATCTGACAACATAATTAGTATCCATTCTATTATATTCCTAAGTTGTCTCACATTTCCAGGAAATGAAAGAGATTCAAAACATTTAATTATTTCTTTCGAGAATACCTTAACCTTTAAATTATTTCTTTCTATAAATTCATTTAAAAAAATTTCAGATAATTCCTTTAAGTCCTCTTTTCTTTCTGAAAGTTTTGGTATTTTAATTGTTAAAAAGTTTAATTGATTGTAAAGATCTTCTCTGAAAATTTTCTTCTTTATCAAATATTTTAAGTCTAATTTTGAATTTGCAATTATTCTAATATCTATATTTTTAAAATTTGTGTTACCACCTTTATTAAGTTTTTGATTCTCTAAAAATCCTAAAATTTTACCTTGCATCATAAATGACAATTCCTCTATTTGATCTAAAAGAATAGTTCCACCATCAATTTTTTCAGAGACTCCCTCGGAAGAAATATCATTATCATATTTCTTTCCTAAAATCTCTTCATCAAAATTTTCTTTACATAGATTCAAACAATTAATTATTTTAAAATTTTTTTTACACCTGTTTGAAAAAAAATGTATATTTCTCGCCAGAACATCTTTGCCTGAACCTGATGGTCCAACCAACAAAATTGATGAATCAGTTTTTGAAATTTTCTTAATTAAACTAAAAACCTTTTTTGAACTATCTGAATTATTAACGAATTTAAAAAAAGGATTATTAATTAGTTGGTTTACTCTAGTCTTAAGATTTAAATTCTCAATTGCTTTTTTAATTTTAAAAATTAATAACTCACTATCTAATGGTTTTTCAACAAAATCAAAAGCTCCCTTTTTTATCAATTTTACTGCTGTATCAATATTACCATGTCCACTAATCATGATAACTGGGATTTTTTCGTTAAATTCCTTTATTTTTTCAAGAGTTTTGAACCCATCAAGCTTTGAATTATTTAACCAAATATCGAGTAAGATTAAATTTGGATTTTTCATCTTCATTTTCTTTAATGCATCATCACTTGAATTTGCAACAAAGGTTTCAAAAGAATTATCATTTAATAAACCAGATATCTGATCGCAAATATCTTTTTCATCGTCAACAATTAATATGGTTCCGTTTTTATTCATAGTAAATACTTTGTTTAACTTTTAATTGGCAATAAGATTCTAATACCTGCTCCCTCTAAACTTTGACTTTTAAAAAGATATATTTCGCCGTTATGCTCTTCTACTATTTTTTTGCATATAGAAAGACCGAGACCAGTACCATTTTTCTTATTGGTAATATAAGGTTCAAATAATTTATCTTTATCATAGTCTGGAAATCCCAATCCATTATCTTCAATTAATATTTCTAAATAATTGTTATTTGTTATTTTTCCAATTTGAACTTTAATTTTTTTTTTTTTTTTCTTTTCTATTGGTGACTCAATTGCATTCTTAAATAGATTATTAAAAACTCTAATCATTTGGCTTTTATCCAAATTTAGAGATATAGATTTATAATCACTGGAAATTGAAAAAGATATTTTTTTATTTACAATTTTTAAATTTTCAACTTGAAAGTTTAATAATTTTATAACATCGTTTTTCGAAAACTTTGTTGTAGGCATCCTAGCAAAATCAGAAAATTCCGTAACTAACTTCTCAATATCATTTACTTGCCTTACAATTGTTTTAGTGCAATTATCGGAAAATTTATCATTCATATTTTTTTTATTTAAATTCATTTGTAACCTTTGAGCTGATATTTTTATTGGAGTTAAAGGATTTCTTATTTCATGAGCTAAATATCTTGCCACATTAGACCACGCTGCCTGTTTTTGAGCTGACACCAATTCCGTCACATCGTCAAAAGTAATAATATAACCTTTTTTTTTTTGTTTTTGAAATTCAGTTGATATCTTTACATTAATAATCTTTTGATTTTCATTTCTAATTATTCTTATTTGTTTTTCAATGGTATGAGTATCTTTCTTTAAAAAATTACTCAAAGTTTCATTAATTTCAGGAAAAAAAATAAAAATATTTTTATTTTCAATATTTTTATCGATAATCTCTTTAGATTTTTTATTAAACAGAACAATATCGAGTTTTTTGTCAAGATAAATTATACCTGCACTAACTCCTTCAATCACAGTCTCTGTAAACTTCCTTCTTGCATTTATTATTTCTTTAGCCTTAAAAAGTTTATTTTTTTGTTCAAGCAATTTGTCAACCATATTATTTAAAGTTCTACTTAAAATATTAAAATCATTAAACTTTGAAAACTCCTTTATTCTAGTCTTGAGATTTCCAGAACTAATTTCCTCTGAGGCCGATATGATCTTTTTTATTGGAAACACGATCCTATTAGCAAATAATAATCCAAACCAAATAGCTAGTAATATTACTAATAAATTTATCGCTAAAAATAATTGATAAAATTGCGTCTGAAATTTATTTATGTCTCTTTCTAAATCAAGATACTGATCAGTGGCTACATTAACAGATTTTACTCTACTTAAAACTAAACTATCTACTTTTTTACTAGCATATAAATAAGTTGGAATAACTCGGTTAAGTTTAATTAATCCCCTCACCTTATCATTTTCTTCATTGGTAAAAACTGAAACCTCTCCGTCATCAGCTCTAAATATCGACCACAACGGAGGTGGTGGTTCTTTATTAATAACAAAACCACTTCCAATTTTTGCTAATAATTGTCCACTTCTCTCAAAAATTATTACCTCATCAATTAACTTTATAGATGTTAAAGATTGCAGTAGATCGGTTAATCTTTGCCTATCCGTAAAAAAAGCTATCTTTTCATTATTTATTTCTTTTTGAAGAAAAATTAAATCATTTTTTAAATTGTTACTGTGTTCTTGAAAATATGACTCTGAAATATATTTCGAACCTGAAATGGCCGTTTGCACTTTTTTATTAAACCAAGTTTTAAAACCTTTATCAAAAAAGATTAATGAAAATATGGTTACAGAAATTGATGGTATTAGGGTTAATAACACTAAAAGTGTACTTAATTGAATATGTAAGTAAGAACCAGATTTTCTTTCTTTCCGAGAAATCCATAGTTTTCTTACTTTTAAAAAAGTAAAAAAACTCAGAACAAAAATTATTAAAATGTTTGAAATTAAAAGAAGTGATACATCAAAAAAACTTTCTAAAGTTTTAAGATAGTCTGAAATAATTAAAAATATTAAGAGACTTAATATAATTGATAACAAGAATAATATTAAAAAAAAGAAATTCTCTTTATTTTTTATTCTTTCAAAGTTTAAATTTAAAAGAGTTTCTGTATTATTCATTCCGGTTGTTTCTTTATATTTATTTTTAATTCTTTTATTTTTTTTCTTAAAGTATTTCTATTTATTCCCAACATTTCAGCGGTTTTAATCTGATTCCCTTTGCAAAAATCAAGTGTTTTTTTTATTAAAGGTTTTTCAAACTCAACAATTAATTTGCCATATAGATTTAATTTAGAATTATCATCATGACTATTCAATGCTTCAAAGAAACCGTTTAAATGTAAAAAAATACTATCTGAAATAGAGCTATGCTGTTTGTTAATGTCATTTTTTTCAATATCACGAAAATTTAGCTCTTCATGAATTACCTGAGATGGAATAGTTGACTCCGAGTATAAAACACAAATTTTTTTTATAAAATTTTCTAATTCCCTTACATTTCCCCTCCAAGGATAATTTTCTATTATTTTATAACAATCAATTTCGATTTTTTTTTTATTATTAGAAAATTTTTTTGTAAAATGATCCGCAAGTAAAGAAATGTCAGACTTTCTATCTCTAAGAGCTGGAACGTGAATGTTTACAACATTTAACCTATAGAACAGATCTTCTCTAAAGGTCCCAATTTCAACACATTCTCTTAAATTTTTGTTTGTTGCTGATATTATTCGTACATCTGATTTAATTACATTTCGACCTCCAACGCGAGAAAATTCTCCCATTTGTAATACTCTCAATAACCTTGCTTGAACTTCAAAAGGCATATCTCCAATCTCATCCAAAAATAATGTTCCTTTTTCAGCTCTTTCAAAATATCCTATAGTGGTTTTTTCAGCTCCAGTATAAGCTCCTTTCTCGTAACCAAAAAGTTCACTTTCAATTAAATCTTTTGGTATTGCGGCCATGTTTAAAACAACAAAATCTTTTTCTGATCTTTCACTATAATCATGAATAGCTTTAGCTACAAGTTCTTTGCCAGTTCCTGACTCACCGGTAATTAATACAGTTAAGTCTGTTTTCATTAATTTTGCAATTGTTCTATATACATTCTGCATTACAGTTGAATTACCTATAATTGGTAGTTTTTCATCATCAACTATAATTTCTTTAGTTTTTATTTTATTATCTTGAAGTGATCTACTCACAATAATTGTAAGATCATTCAAATCGATTGGTTTGGGCATATACTCATATACTCCTAACTCATTTGCTTTAATTGCAGTTAAAAGATTATTTTTCGCACTTAAAACAATTATTTTAGTATATAAATTTCTAATTTGAAGCTTTTCTACTAATTCTAAACCATCACCATCAGGTAGTTCGACATCAGTTATTATTAAATCGAAAGATTTACGTTCAATCTCAAACCATGCCTCTGAAACAGATGAAACAGTTTTTAATATTGTTTTTGAATTACTTAATGCTTTAACTAAAAGCTTTCTTAGTGATATATCATCATCAATTATCAATATATTTTTTTCTATCATAATATAGGTAAATTTATTATAATTTTAGTTAAACCATCACATCTTACAGCATTAATTGTTCCCTTATGGTTATTTATTATTTTTTTTGCAATGTATAAACCAAGTGATTGGTTATCATCCCTAAATCCAAAAAAAGGGAGAAAAATATTATTCATGTCACTATTTTCAACCATTTTTCTATTATCTTCAATTTCTATATTAAAAAAGTTATGTGTAGATTTATTTTTTATATTAGGAATTTTTACGCTAGACCCATGTATGAATTTTGTAGAGACTTTTAAATAACCACTGTTTTTATCAATATAATAAAATGAATTCTTAAATATTTTTGAAAATGCTTCTAATAAATTATTTTTTTTTACAACAATTTGTGGTAATGATGGATCAAAATTTTCAATAATTTTTATGTTTTTAGAATAAATAAGGCCTATTTGTTTAATTCCGTCTCTAATTAATTTATGTATGTTATTCTTTTCTTTTTTTTCAAAAATATTGGTTAATCTAGTTTCGAAAACATTAATTAATTTAAAGAGTTTTTGACATTCAATTAAAATAATTTCTTTTAATTCTGGATCAAATTCTTTTTTTTTTTCAATTAACTGTATGGAACCTTTTATATTAGAAATCGGGTTTTTTAAAGTATCTAAAACTTTACTAATCGCATCATCTATCTTATCAAAAACCGCATTATTTTCTTCATTAATTTTCAAAATTTCATTATCCAACTTTAAAATTATAATGATAAAATCAAGTTCAATATTATTTATTACTTCAACTTTGTAAAAATTTTGCAAATCAGCTACATTTTTAATTTTGACATTTACATTATTATATAAAAAGCTTCCACGTTTGATTATTGCATGTTTTATGTAATCAAAAAGCAAAGATGATTCATCTAGGAAATAGTTTATTTTTTTATTTAAAATGTTAATTTTACTGTTGTGAAAAATATTTTCAATTTTATTATTGATATATTTTATTGTCATATCTTGCTTGCTAATAGATATAATACCATCTGAAATATATTCAGATATCTGAGGATCTTTAAATAAAAAATTAGAATTTTGCATTTATAATTTACTCATTTTCCTGAACAAAGAAATTACTAATTAATTTTTCTATTTCTTTAAAATTCACAGAACTGTTTATTTTTTCTCGAAAATTATTTGAATTTTTTAATGATTTGGAATACCACCCTAAATGTTTTCTAAAATTACGAATTCCTACTTTATCTCCGTAATGATCGATTGAAAGGTCTAAATGTTCTAGGATTATTTTTTTTTTTTCAAATATAGATATGGGTTCAAATTTTTCATTTTTTAAATTGCAACTAATTTCTTGAAATATCCAAGGTTTACCATAACACCCTCTACCAATCATTAAACCATCTACACCAGTAATATTTAAAACATTTCTAACATCACTTATATTCAGAATATCTCCATTAGCAACAACGGGAATTTTCACAGAATCTTTAACTTTTTTTATAAATTTCCAGTCAGACTTACCTCTAAACATTTGGCACCTTGTTCTACCATGCACTGTTATCATCGAAATACCTGCTTTTTCAGCTTCATTAGCTAAAAATGGTGCATTTCTAGAGTTTTCATCCCATCCTGTTCTCATTTTTAGTGTAACAGGAATACTAACTGCTTGTTTTACAGAAGATATAATATTTAAGGCAAGTTTTTCATCTCTCATTAATGCAGATCCTGCCCAGCCATTTACTACTTTTTTTACAGGACATCCCATATTAATATCGATTATATCAGCACCAACTTCTTCACCCAAAGCTGCAGCTTCTGCCATTATTTTTGGATCACATCCTGCTATTTGGATTGCTAAAATTTCATTGTGATTTTTCTTTACCATACTAAGAGTTTTTTTATTTTTAGATATCAAAGCTCTGCTAGCAATCATTTCAGAAAAAACTAATCCCGGGTTAAATTTTTTTACTATTTTCCTAAATGGTAAATCGCTCACACCAGACATAGGCGCAAGTAAAATATTATTTGGTAACTTTATATTTTCAATGTTCATAGATGTTTTTCAAAAATTTAATTAGTAAATTTTAATCCAAAATAGGCAATATTAATAAATAAAAATGATAAAAGTACAAAACTAAAAATTTTTTTTCCAGTCAAACCAAAAAAATACCTAATCAACAATAGGACGCAAATTAACAAAAAAGTAACTGTACTTAATAAAAATTTTTCATTAGAAAAAAAATTTTGATAATATAAAAGACTTTTATGATAGTAAAAACCAGTAACGAGAGACATAAGTAAAAAAAATTGTGTGGTTATAAGTAATCGTATTGTGATTTTTTCCCCTTCATAAATTGACGGAAGTGAATTAAAAAAATTTATTTTTCTTTTTAAGACAAGCTTTAAGTTTCGCTGCTGAAATAATACAGCGGTTGATGAAATTGAAGAAACAGTTAGAAAAGAATAAGATAATAAAGAAATTATTATATGTAAACTAAGAAGTTTATTTTCATAAAAGCTCAAATCGTAAAAATTTATATTTTTGTTTAAGTATATTGATGATTTACAAATAAGTATAAAAAATAAAAAATACGGAATAAAAAAAAATCTTAGCCTAACAAAACTAAAATCAAGCATACAACATGCGAAATAAATAAAAAGAATAATTACTAATGTAAGATATAATATCAAACTCAAGTAATTTGACTCATGGTTTAATAATAAAAATAGTGTGAAAAAAGAATATGAAATAAAAGTTAAAAAAAGTGATATTGAAAATAAGTGCCTAACAATTTTTTTTTTCCTATTTATTTCTAATAAAGATATTAAAACAAATTGTATAAATGTTAAAAATGAAAGAACATTAAGTATTGAGTAATTGTACATTATAATATATTTTCAAAAAATTATTACTAATATACAAATTTTAAATAATAATGCCAAAAAAAATTGCTGTAATTATTTTAGCTGGAGGAAAAGGAACTAGATTTAGCAAAACTAAACCAAAACAATTTTATAAAATTGATAATGAGACAATACTAGAGATTAACATTAAGAAATTTCAAAAATTTAGTTTTATACAGCAAATTATCGTTATTTCAGAAAAGTCTTTGATTCCTAAAGCTAAAAGAATAGCCAGTAAATATGATGCATTAGTTGTAAATGGAGGAAAAACAAGACAATCATCAGTTTTAAAAGGTTTACAATCCCTAGAAAAATATGAACCTAATTATGTAATAGTTCATGATTGTGCAAGACCTTTTTTTCATGAAAGTATGATTAAAAATTTTATGAAATATGTTTCCAATGAAACTTGTATAATTCCGGTACTAAAGGTTTCTGACTCAATTATAAAAATTTCTGAGTCGGTTGAAACTTGCGAAATTGATAGAACAGGACTTTTTCTTATACAAACACCACAAATTTTTCCATTTAAGAAAATTTTTAGTGCACACATAAATACAAAAAGACTTAACTACACAGATGACTCAGCAATTGCGAGAGATTATAATCTAGATATTAAAACAATTGAAGGTTCGAAAAAAAATATTAAAATAACAACTAAAGATGACATTACTTCTTATATCGTGAATAATAAAAATAAAAATTTTACAATTAGAGTTGGAAACGGTTTTGATGTTCATGCATTCGAAAAAGGAAATAAACTAATTATTTGTGGAGTGGAAATACCTTTTACAAAGAAACTTAAAGGACATTCTGACGCTGATGTTGGCTTTCATTCAATTGTAGATGCAATTTTAGGCTCAATTGGAGAAGGAGATATTGGAGATCATTTCCCCCCCTCAGAAAAAAAATGGAAAGATGTCTCATCAGAAATTTTTATGCGATTTGCAAAAAAACTATTGGAAAATAAACAAGCAAGAATACAAAATATAGATTTGACAATCATTTGCGAGAATCCAAAATTATTCAAATACAAAGTTTTGATGAAAAAAAATATTTCACAAATTATGAATGTTCCAAATCATTTCGTCAATGTTAAAGCTACCACTACAGAAAAATTAGGATTCATTGGAAGGGAGCAAGGAATAGCTGCTCAGGCTACAGTGACTACAAAAATCTTAGATGCAATCAAAAATTAATAAATTTGCTATGTTTTTTTGCACATCTTTTGGCATTGGTCATTTAACCAGTTTCCCAGGAACATTAGCATCTTTTTTAATCCTACCTGTAATATGGTATTTAAAAAAAAGTGATTTTTTAAATATTTTCTTTGTTTTTTGTATTTTTTTTATTTTTTGTTATTTTCTTTGCTTTTTAGCCCTTAAAAGTAGTGAAAATAAAGATCCCTCTTGTATTGTTATTGACGAATATGCAGGTCAATTTTTAACACTTTTATTTTGCGAGGAAACTATCGTAAATTACATTTTTGGGTTTTTATTTTTTAGATTTTTTGATATTGTAAAACCTTTTCCTATAAGTATTTTTGATAAATTAGATAATAGTTTTGGATTAATGATGGACGACATCATTGCCGGTTTATTTTCAGCTTTTTTTTTATATATTATTTTTGAATACTTATGAGCTCTCAATTCTTTTTAAAAAAAAAAGCAAAAGACTTTTTAATTTTATTAGAAAAAAAAAGGCTCAAATTGTCAGTTATTGAGTCATGCACAGGAGGTTTATTTTCCTCAATATTTACTTCAATTCCAGGATCATCAAAAGTATTTGAATTTGGATTAATTACATATTCTAATAATTCAAAAAATAAATTCTCTGGAGTACCAAAAAAAATCTTGAATAGTTTCGGTGCCGTAAGTGCTGAAGTTGCAAGCTTAATGTCAAAAAATACCTATAAAAAAATGAATATAAAAAAAGGTTTATCAATCTCTTGCACTGGAATAGCCGGTCCACAAGGTGGAAGTGAAATTAAACCTGTAGGTACAGTCTTTATTTCCTTTCATTTTTGCGATAGAAATATTATTTTTCATAAAAAATTTTTTAGTCTTAAAAGATACGAAATTCAGTTAAAAACTGTAGAATTTATGATACACGAAGGTATCAAAATAATTAGTCATCAATAATATAAATACTTTCATTGTCACTTTTATAATTAAGTTCTTTTCTTATTATAACTTCTTTAAAATCTAAATTTTTTTCATCATTGTACTGCTTAAGTAAAAAGTCTAAATTATCCCTTTCCTTTAACAAATTTTTGTACGAATTTTTAATCTTTAAAATCGTCTCATTATTTGAAGTAAGAACAAAAAAAGAACTTTTTCCATAAAAGAGTTTGAAAATTAACAAAGCTGACAATAGGTAAATAAAAAATCTTACTACCCTTCGGGCGTTAAATTCTTTAATCATAAAAATTTTTTAAACGACTCTAGGCCTGAAAATTTAATATCAGAAGAATTATCTTCCTCTATTCTTATCAATTGATTATATTTAGATATTCTTTCTGATCTGCAAAGCGAACCAGTTTTAATTTGACCAGAGCGAACAGAAACTGACAAATCAGAGATAAATGTATCTTCAGTTTCACCAGATCTGTGAGAAATAATTGTGTTATAATTATTTTCTTTGGCTAGATTAATAGTATTTAAGGTTTCAGTCAAAGTACCAATTTGGTTATATTTAATTAATATTGAATTACCACAACCTTTATCAATACCCATTTTTAATCTTGAACTATTAGTAACAAAAAGATCATCACCAACTAGTTGACATTTTTTACCTAAATGTTGGGTTAATAAATTCCAACCATCCCAGTCATTTTCTGTTATACCATCCTCTATTGACAAAATCGGATAATTTGCAATCAAATTTTTATAATAATCTACTAAATTTTCAGTATTCAATTTGACTCCCTCTCCTTTCAGATTGTAAACCCCATTTTTATAAAATTCTGTAGATGCAACATCCAGAGCAATAAAAATATCTTTTCCAGCTTTATAATTAGATTGTTCAATTGATTTCATTATTAGATCAAGAGATTCTATATTACTTGATAAATTTGGTGAAAATCCACCCTCATCACCGACTGAAATAGAATGACCAAGAGAATTTAAATTATTTTTCAAATAATGGAATATTTCTACTCCAGCTTGTATTGAAGATTTGAAAGTATCAAAATTTGCGGGAATTATCATAAACTCCTGAAAATCAAGTTTATTATTTGAATGACAACCACCATTAATAATATTCATCATCGGAGTTGGTAAGGAGTTTTTTATACCGCCGATATATTTATATAGTGGTAAGTTTAGTCCATTCGAGGCTGCTCTCGCCACTGCCAAAGATACTGCCAAAATAGCATTTGCACCAAGTCTAGATTTATTTTCTGTTCCATCAAGTTCGATTAATGTTTGATCAATTAAATTTTGATTAGATGCATCAAACCCTAACAATGTCTGACTTATTTCAGAATTTATATTTTCAACTGCTTGACTCACGCCCTTTCCAAAGAATTTATGTGCATCATTATCTCTCAACTCGTGTGCCTCAAATGAACCAGTTGAAGCCCCTGAAGGTACTGAGGACCTTCCAAAAGAGCCACTTGTTAAACCGATATCTACTTCGACTGTAGGGACCCCCCTACTATCTATTATTTGTCTTGCCTTAATAAATTTTATTTGTTGCATATTTCTACTCGATGTAATCACACTTTGCTAAATTATCATATAATTTTATGTAGTGTAATAATTTTGGTAGTTCTGACAATTTGATCATATTTGATCCATCTGAGGGTGCAATATCTGGATTTTGATGAGTTTCTATAAAAATTCCAGAAATCCCAGTTGTAACTGCAGCTTTAGCTAAAACATCAACAAATTCTCTTTGTCCGCTTGATGATTTTCCATTTCTGCCTGGTAATTGAACTGAGTGAGTAGCATCAAATATAACTGGGAATCCATTTTCTTTTAAAATCGGTAATGACCTAAGATCTGTTATTAAATTATTATAACCAAACATAGTACCTCTTTCAGTTAACATTATTTTTTTATTACCAGTTGATAATATTTTTGAAACAATATTTTTCATTTCCCATGGAGACAAAAACTGACCTTTCTTTACATTAATACAACAATTTGTTTTTCCAGCTGATAAAATTAAATCTGTTTGTCTACATAAGAAAGCCGGAATTTGAATAATATCGACTACCTCAGAAACTTTTTTACAATGACTAGATTCATGAACATCGGTTAATATTGTACATTTAAATTTTTCCTTTACTTCTTCCAAAATTTTTAATCCTTTTTTAATTCCTACACCTCTGGGAGTCTTATGACTGGTTCTATTTGCTTTATCAAAAGAACTTTTATAAACAAACTGAATATCTAATTTTGAACAAATTTCCATTATTTCTAAACATGTTTCTAATGCATGATCTCTGCTTTCAATCTGACAAGGCCCGGCAATTAATTTTATCGGAGAATTATTTGAAAAATTCAAATCATTTATATTAATTTCGAAATTTTCCATTCTATATTTTTTTTTTCTGTTTATAGACAGCCATTATAAAAGAATTAAATAGAGGATGCGGGTTAAATGGAGTAGATTTTAATTCTGGATGAAATTGAACTCCAACAAACCAAGGGTGATCATTTCGTTCCATTACTTCTGAAAGCTGTCCATCTGGTGACGAACCGGTGAATTTTATTCCCGATTTTTTCAAAGCATCAAAATAATTAACATTCACCTCATATCTATGTCTATGTCTTTCATTAATAATCTTTTTTTTATAAACCTCAAATATTTTTGATTTTTTTTTTTAAAATAGATCTATATGAACCTAAACGCATACTTCCACCAAAATTCTTTTTATCCGCAATATGCTTTTTTTTACCAATCTCCCATTCCTCTATCAAAGATATAACAGGTACTTTAGTTTTGCCAAACTCAGATGAAGAGGCATTTTCAAAACCTTTAATATTTCTTATCGACTCAATTACAGCTAATTGCATACCAAAACAAATACCTAAGAATGGTTTTTTGCTTTTTTTAGAGTAAGTTATCGCATTAATTTTTCCTTCTGCTCCCCTTTTTCCAAATCCACCCGGTACAAGTATACCATCATAAGACGATAAATATTTCTCACAAAAATCAACATTTTTTAGTTTTGAGCAATCAATCCACTCAACATTTACTTTTATATTATTCTGTATCCCACTATGAAATAAAGCTTCGTTCAAAGACTTATAAGACTCAGATAAATTTACATATTTACCAACAATGGCAATTTCAACACAATTTTTTATCGCCTTTATTTTTTTATTAAACTTTTTCCAAACATCAAGCTTTACTTTTCCTTTAAACTTTATAGCAAAATGTCTAAATATTATTTGGTGAATTTTTTCATCAAATAAACTAATTGGAACTTGATAGATAGTTTCTACATCAACAGACATCATTACACAATCATAAGGTATATTACAAAAAAGAGAGATCTTTTTTTTCGATTCATCACTTACTTTTTTTGAAGTTCTACAAATTAATATGTCAGGCTGAATTCCAACACTTAAAAGTTCCTTAACAGAATGTTGAGTAGGCTTTGTTTTAAATTCATTAGATGATTTTATAAAAGGGATTAATGTAAGATGTATAAAACATGTTTTGGATTTACCTAGCTCATTTCTTAGCTGTCTTATTGCTTCCAAAAATGGTAAACTTTCAATATCTCCAACCGTACCACCTATTTCGCAAATCACAAAATCTTCATCATTTAAATCTGCTTTTATAAAACTTTTTATTTCATCTGTTACATGAGGAATAACTTGAACTGTAGAACCTAAGTAATCTCCTTTTCTCTCTCTTTTCAGAACCTCTGAATAAACCTTACCGGTTGTAATATTATCACTTTTCTTTGAAATTATACCTGTAAATCTCTCATAATGACCCAAATCCATATCTGTCTCAGCGCCGTCATCGGTTACAAAAACCTCACCATGTTGTGACGGATTCATAGTACCGGGATCTATGTTTAAATATGGATCAAGTTTTCTTACTCTTACTTTATAATTACTTAATTGTAATAAAGACGCAATTGATGAGGAAGCTATTCCTTTTCCTAATGAAGAAACAACACCGCCTGTTATAAAAATAAATTTAGTCATTAAATGAAATAATAATAACTTAAAAAAAAAATTACTCTACTGGAACATTTAATTTTTTGTCATTAATATCGGTCTCAACATCAAATTCTTCAGGAATTAAATCTAATCTATCAATTATATTATCCTCGGAAGAATCAATTATTGATTCCTTATTAAAAGTTTTATTGGCTAAAATTGCTAATCCTATACTACTTAAAAAAAAACAGGTGGCAAGAATGGTTGTAGTTTTTGTCAAAAAGTTTGCAGTGCTCCTGCTATTCATGAAGTCACCGATTCCACCAGATTGACCAATACCAAGTCCTCCTCCTTCTGACTTTTGAAGTAAAACAACAAAAACTAAAAAAATACAAAGTATTAAATGAACAGATAATAAAATGGCCGTCATAATTACTATTTATACAAAAAAAATATAGAATTTTCAATCTAAATAAGCTTTTCCTATTATTTTACTTAATTCATCAGCTTTTAAACTTGCTCCTCCAATTAATCCACCACTAACATTGTTCACTTTCATAATAGTAGAAAAATTTTTTGAATTCATAGACCCACCATATAATAAAAAGACATTTTTGATATCAGATCTTTTTTCTTTAAATAAATTACATATGAAGTTAGTAATTTCCTCAATTTGTCTGTTATTAGGAATCAAACCTGTTCCTATTGACCAAATAGGTTCATAAGCAATTAGAATTTTTTTTATATTTCTTGGAATAACTTCAACAATTTGTTTGGTAATAATATTAAAATGTTTTTTTTTTTTCCTTTCTTCATCTGTTTCCCCAACACATAAAATTGGGATTATTTTAAATTGTTCTAAAAGTTCAATTTTTTTTTTTATAATCATGTTTGTTTCATGATGATACTGTCTTCTCTCAGAGTGACCAATAATTGAATATTTGCATCCTAAACTTTTTACTAATTCTATACTTGTATCTCCCGTAAAAGCACCTGAATATGAATGATGAATATCCTGTGCCCCCATTTTAAGTTTTGTTTTAAGAGTAAAAAATTTAGAAATTTTTGACATAAGTAAAAATTGTGGACAGATTATTATTTCAACATTATTATTATTTTTTTTTATTGACTTTTGGACTTGGGTTAATAGTTTGCTGGAATTCGAAATATTTAAATTCATTTTCCAATTAGCAACAATATAAATTTTTTTTTTCATAATTTTGTCTATTTCTGATAAGTTAATATTAATTAAATTTTGCAATAAAATACAATGTTAAATAAATTAAGAAATAGTTCGAAAAACTCATTTATTAAAATCGTCTTAGGAAGCCTACTAACAATTCTAATTTTAAGTTTTGCGATGTGGGGTACTGAAGATTTAATTGGAGTTACAAATAAACAAAATACTGTTGCCTCTGTAGGGAATATTGATGTTTCAGCTAAAGAATTTTATGGTTTATATTCAAGGCAAACAGAGGAAATCAGAAAACTTTTGGGTGCCTCATTAGATATTGAGAAAGGAAGACAGTTTGGATACGTTGATAGAGCTCTAAGCTCACTGATAAATAGAGCATTATTCAATAATGAAGCTAATGAACTTGGACTTTCTGTCAGTGATACTAATGTAAGGGATAAAATTTTAAATGATCCTGCTTTTAAAGATGATCTTGGTCAATTTAGCGAGTTAATATTTAGACAATTAATTTCAGAAGCAGGATATTCCGAGGACACTTACATTTCTGGAACTAGACAGGATCTTGCAAGAGAACAGATGGTTGAAACTATAAGATCAAGTTTAAAAATACCAAATGTTATTAAAGAGAGTTTAGGAAAATATAACATGGAAGAAAGAACTGTAGATTATGTAGTTTTAAACTTAACAGGTAAGAAAGTTCCCAAAGTAGATGAAGAACAATTAAAAATTTCGTACGAAAACAATAAAAACTTATATATGACAAATGAATATAGAAAAATTAAAACACTTCTTCTTGATGCTAAAAAATATGCTGAAAATATTATTGTCACAGATGAGGAAATTAGACTCATCTTTGAAGAAAGAAAAGAAAGTCTGGTTAAACCTGAAAGAAGATATTTAAAACAAATACTTGTCGAAAATGAAGAGGAAGCCTTGTCATTATTTTCCCAAATTAATAAGAATAACTTTTCTGATATAGCAATTAATAAAGCAAATTTAGAAGAAACAGATATTGATTTAGGCTGGAATACAAGAGATGAACTTCCTGAAGAAATAGTTGAGGACGTTTTTTCTTTAAATGCAAAACAAGTTTCTAAACCGATTAAAAGCTCTTTTGGATGGCATATAATCAAAGTGTTTGAAATAGAAAAAAGGGAAGAACTAACGTTTCCTGATGTAAAAAAAACTATAAAAAATGAATTGCTTATAGAAAAGGGAAAAGATGCTGTTTATGATTTGCAAGATGATATTGAAGATTTTCTTGCCTCAGGTGACAGTCTAGAGGAAATTTCTGAAAAACTAGACGTTAGACTAATCAGGGCTGAGGCTATCGACAAACAAGGTAAAAATATGAATGGACAAAAAAATTTAGATTTTCAAGATGAAAGAATTCTTAGAACAGCTTTTGCACAAAAAGAAAATGAGGAAGGAAATATTATTGATATTGACAAAGACGAGGGTTTAGCAATTAATTTAGTAGAAAAAATCATTCCGTCAAGAATTATGAATTTTGAGGAAGCTAAAGACCTAGTAAGAAAAAATGTAATTAGGGAAAAACAATTCAAATCAATTCAACAGTTAGCCGAAACGATCAAAGGAGAAGTTTTAAAATCTGGTAAAATAGAAGAAGTAGCTAAAAAATATAACCTAGAAATTAGAGGGGTGGCACCATTTAATAGAATTAGTCCTGATGATAGTGAGTTACCACTTCCATTAATTAGTAATATTTTTAAAGAAAAGATAAAAGGTGTGGCAACTTATGAAAAAAATAATGAAGAAATAATAATTGCACAAGTAGCTAGTATATCAAATTCTTATGGAAATAATAAAGACGAATTAAAATCATTTACTTCAAAAATAGAAGATGACATGAGTATAGACTTATTAGCCCAATTTTCTGAAATTCTTAGAAAAAAATATAAAATCTCTATTAATGATGATGTTATAAATCAACTTAATTAAAATGGAAATTTTCAAACCTAATCATAAAGTCTTTGAGAGGAATTATGACAAAGGAAAGCCACAATTTCTTTACACAAAATTTCCTGCAGATCTTTTGACTCCAGTTTTAGCCTTAATAAAGTTTAAAAAAGAAAAATATTCATTTTTATTCGAATCTGTAGAAAAAGGAAACAAAAGAGGTAGATATTCATTACTAGGTATTAATCCAGATCTTATCTGGAAATGCAAAAAAAATGTTTGTGAAATTCAGAGAATAAATCAATCTCAAAAAATTAAAGAAAAGATTAAGCTTCCACCAATAGAAAGTTTAAAAAAACTATTTCGAGAAAATAAATTTCAAATACCTTCATATCTTCCTCCAATGTCAGCTGGATTATTTGGTTATCTAGGATATGAAATGATAAAGTATTTTGAAAAAATAAATTTGAATAACTATGATACGTTAAAACTTCCAGACTCTATTTTTATAAGACCAACAATAATGATTATTTTTGATAATGTTAATGACAAGTTATTTATAATCAAGACAGTCTGGCCACAGACACAGTCAGCGACTCAAGCATTTAAAAGTTCAGAAAAAGAAATTAAAAAAATATTATACCTACTAAGAAAACCAAGTAAAATTCAAGATAAAAAAAAATTTACTAAAGAGATATCAAGTTCTGAGTTATTCAAGAATGTTAAAAGTAGTACAAATTTCAAAAAATTTAAAAAAATTGTAGAAAAAGCAAAAGAATACATATTATCAGGGGAAATATTTCAAGTAGTTCTATCAAGATATTTTAAGAAGAAAATCAAATCTTCTCCAATTTCTATTTATCGCGCATTAAGATATTTAAATCCTTCTCCTTATCTTTTTTATATAAAATTTAATACCTTTTCAATAGTAGGTTCGAGTCCAGAAATTTTAGTAAGATTAAATGGTAAAACAGTTACTATTAGACCAATCGCTGGTACCAGAAAAAGAGGACGAAACAAAAAAGAAGATAAAAGACTTGAAAATGAATTGCTAAATGATCCAAAAGAAATTTCAGAACATCTAATGCTCTTAGATTTGGGAAGAAATGATATTAGTAGAGTTACAAAACCTGGAACTGTAAATGTTACTGATAAAATGTATGTTGAATATTTTTCTCATGTAATGCATATTGTTTCAAATATAATTGGAGAAATAAAAAATAAGTATGACAATATAGACGCACTATTTGGTGGATTTCCTGCTGGAACAGTAACGGGAGCACCTAAAATAAGATCAATTGAAATCATAGAGGAATTAGAGGATTTTAAAAGAAATATTTATGCAGGTTCAATTGGTTACTTATCAGCTAACGGAAATCTTGATAGCTGTATTGCACTTAGGACCGCAGTTATTAAAAAAAATGAAATTTTTATTCAAGCAGGTGCGGGAATTGTTGCTGACAGTAATGCAAAAAATGAATATGCTGAAACTAAAAATAAAGCAATGGCTTTGCTTCAAGCAACAATCTACGCTGAAAATTTTAATTCTTAACTAAGTACTTAAAATGCTGATTCTTATTGATAATTATGATAGTTTTACTTACAACTTAGTACATTAT
>MDTB01212832.1_pt1 | contig 22855 bp, 19 predicted proteins | sample 811161 | NCBI WGS metagenome assembly MDTB01 (sample SAMN05326650, study PRJNA326480) | marine metagenome | isolation source: seawater | place: Mediterranean Sea | collected 2009
AAGTCTGAAAGGTTTCTTGGCATTCTTTTATATCTATCTCCAGCTATATCATTGCCTATACCTTCTGAATTATAATTAGTATGTAGTTCTTTGTTTGACTCAATTATTGATCTAACTAGCTCACTATCTTCAAAGTCTCTATTTTGAATCATTTCTTCAAACTCTTCATCACTCATGAATCTTTCGTTTTCTTTCTGCTCCCTAATTTCTTTAATCTTAGCTACAGCTTCAGAATTCCAGAAAGATGCTAAGTAATCTGCAAGATTAACAAGTCTATCATATTCGCGCTCTTTTTCAGCAGATAGCATCAAGGCGTACCAGCGCCATTGGATAGGGTCTATGTCGAGGAACCTTTTATCATCAACTGCACAATTCCAAATTTTGCACAGCTGCCAACGAAGCCAACTAAAAGATTCCGATGCTATTTTTTTAAATTTTCTTCACTCTCTTCTTCTATAGCTGTTAGTTCGTTATATTTAACAAACAACTGCTCTACAATAGAAAATTGCATTTCTGAAATAATAAGAGATCTTTTTTGGGCATCTGTAAGGCTATCAGCGTCGTCGCCTTCATAAAGATTTTCTAGTAGAACGCCGTTTGCGGCAATAACAGATCTACTTAAAATCGCCTCCCTCATTCCAGCAACTCTCTGATCATCAGATAAGGACATTATTTCTTGCATCATGCTTCTTTGCTGGCCACTGGTAAGAGTTACCATCTTAAACAAAATGCCTTCAATATCATATTCATGCTCTCGTCTTCCCAAAAATATTAATTGCTTTAATGCAGATAAATTCTTGGTCTCTTCTGATTTTTCTTCATTCATTTTTTGCATAGTCTCAGCATCTTCTTCAAAACTAGCTTTTCTTTTTGCCATCTCATTCTCCTAATATAAAATTAAAAATATATAACTTTATTACCCATTATACGTTTTTAAAACAAAAAAAGACCACCCGTTTTGGATGGTCTTTTAAAATATTTTAAATTAATTTCTAGCTATAAGCAGCAGATATTAAACCTGGGAAGTCAAGAGGTCCTCTGCGACTATTAAGACCAGCATCTACTGCCTTTTCGACATCGTCTGTCTGAGTGCCTCCAAGCTGCCTTGCGCCACCAGTTCCTGGGCTGTCTGCAGTAGGCTTGTTGCCTCTAGTTGTAAACATAAATTCTGCCTGAACAGATGCGTTCTCTGTAATGATATAGTCGCCAGCACTATATGTCTTACCAATCGATGCAAACCAGCAGTTTTTATATGTGGTAACAACAGCTTCATCACCAGTTCCGGTATAGTTATCAATAACCATAATATCAAATGGAATTCTTTGTGATGCTAAGTTTCTAAATCCACGAGCCATGGACTCTGTTATGCTTAGTCCATCAAAAACTATTCTTTGTATGGTTAAATCAACAGTTGTGGCAGACTGAGGTACGATCTCTACTATGCCATCTGTTCCAACCTCCTGAAGCCTTCTTAGTGGCTTGGATTGACTCTCTTGGAAGCTCTGTACTGCACCAACTGGTTCATTATTTACCATAATAATTACCTGGGTTGATAAACCGGTTCTGGTTTTGCTATCTAGAATACTTCCAGTTGACGGATATGTTGCCATTTTCTATCTCCTAATTTTAGAGGACTCCAACCTCTATGTCTATGAATATGTAGTTTATTGGGAATGCAGGCTGGAATCTTAAGAATACATTCCACTGCCTTGGGTCTACCTTATCCCTTGAAACTTTAATGTTTTCAAAATTCGTAACTAGACCTTGGCTAACTAACGCGGACATAATTGATATAACTCTAGAGCCAATAATTCCTTGTGTATTTTCATTTTCAACTGTTCCTATATATCCATCAAGGCTATCTCTAAGGACTTGCTTTACCCTATCTCTAATAAAGACTACTGATATCTCTTCGTCCTCTACATATCCGGTATTTGAAGTTGTCCTTCCTGCCAGAACTCTTCCGCCCCCTGATACAGGTTGTACGACTGTCGCACCAACATTTCCTAAGGAGTTTAACCTGACTTGTCTGAATATCTTATCTCTTAAGAGAGAGAATCCTGTAAGAACCTTTCTTGTTAGCGGTATTGCAACATTTTGAGTCCCAGAAAGCAAACCTCCGGCTGCAGCAGCCATGTAGAAACCATCAATGCTTGTATTTGTTCCATTGATATCTCTAACGATAGTATCTGGGTAGAAGTATACACACCTATTGCTTGTATAGTTATCACTTAACTTAAAGTTAACCAAATCTTCAACATTTCCAGCGAGAATTTCAGCCGTGGTGTCTCCCTGAATGCCCTCTATGATTCCTATGTCTTCAACTGCTATCTCAGACTCTCCAAGCATCGCCGCAACGGTCACACCCTGTTGTGCTCCAATTAAAGCAACTCTTTCTTTTCTATTAGCAATTGTGCTCATTTGCTCACAATGAGTTACTGCAGACCTGAAAATCTTAGATCTATTTTGAGTTGGCAGCGGAACAACTATTTGGCAATCCTGTGCTTCTAGTTTTTCAAAAGCATTGAACCAATTAGTATCGAAAAGATCAGCATCCTTTTGATCAATGTATGAAATCCTGATTCCATCACCCTCTTTAATGGTTCCGCTAGTCACCAAGTCTTTATGCAGAAGAAGTGCAGCACCAGTATTTGTGGTATCTGTTTCATTCTTTAAGAACCATTGAACATCAACAAAACTAGAGGTAAGTACGTCTGCTGCATCTGCGTGGCCCCGAACAACAACTGTGTTGTCGTCAATAATAGCCTGTACTTCTAATTCAACTCCTGTAATTCCAGTTTGAGTGGCTATATCAGATGTTGTAGTATACTTGGTACCTTCGCCATCAGAAGTATCTTCTACCTCTATAGATTGTAGTACAATTATGTCACCAACATTGGCTAAATCAAAATCAAACTCTGTTGTTGAAAAAGTACTTGTCTTATTGGCGACAGATGCAGTGGAAGAGCCCGTTAAAACTCCCTTGAATCCACTTCCTAAGACCTGTACACCGGTACTTACAATAGTGTAAGAATAAGCATTATCTGAATCTGAAATCCAATTTACCTGAGAAGTATTTGTCTCATTTACTATAGAGGAGGCAAGCTGCGTATTATAAAAACCGTATTTATTTGGGAATATCTGAGTTTCTACACCGCTTCTTACTACAAATATATTAACTTCTGTGTCTGTATCGGGTTTTCCAACACCAAGACCTGAGTTTGGCCTAGGTATTGGGAAGTAAAGATCATCTCTTTGCGCATTAGATCCCACAGCAACCTGATATCCTCCATCGCCATTTGAGTCAACGGCCTCAAGCAGAGTCTCCGCTGTCCTTCTGGATATTGCAGGCTTACATTGAAGAGCTAAAATTCCAGGCGCTCCATTCTCAAAGGCCATCTGTGCGCCAAGAGATAAAGTGTTAGTAACACTCGGAGTTCCGTGCTTTTTAAATAAATCAGATGTACTTGTAAAAAATTCAGGATCATTAAGGTCTGCAGTTGGGATGTATCTAGCCTCAAGCTCATCACCATTTCTAAGAACCTTTGATTGAACCCTTATTGTAAAGAAATCTCCAACTTCAAATGGGGTTGCTCCTTCTTTTAATGCAAACTCAATAACGCCATTTGTGTCAAGCAGATAGTAAGTTGCTGAAACTTGAGCAAGACCCGGCTCTCTTATCGTACCTCCAGCTGCCGAATCAAACGCTTGAATTCCGAGATAATCCGCTGAACCCGCACTTGTCGATGCGGCGGCAGAAGTTCCTATATAGACTCCAGCAGACGTTGCATTATTACCGGAGAAAGCACCAGCAGAGTTCAAGTTGTATCTTGCGGTAGCTGTATTTTGGCTGTTATAAAATCCCTCTAATCCCTTAGGAAAAAATGTGGTGGTGTCTCCATACTTATGAACTCTACACCTTCTTGAGGAGGTAACTGCACTAATAGTGTATCTACCCTCACCAACACCACTGCTTATTATGAGTGTTTTTCCAACGTCTGCAGATGTAAATGGGTTGGTAGGAGCATTAGCAACAGCAGTAGAGTCATCTGAAGCTGCAATATGATGCTCGTCTCCTTGATTATCACCCTGTATAAATAAGTTTGTTGCGTGAATAAACCAATCTTGACCTGACAATGTTTCTGCTAACGCACCTTCTTCGGTTGTTATAACTGATCGACTATTAGAGCTATCATATGTAATTGACTTAATTTTAGCAGGATTACTGTAACCACCATAATCTGTAGCAGTTTCGGTTCTAAACCATATGTAATCTCCGGCTAAAGCCTGTCCATGCTGAACTAGGTCAAATCCAGCAATATATATAGTATCTGTCGTAGTTCCTATTGAAGAGGTTGCAGTAGTCGCCTTACCAGTTACATTTGCTAGATGACCACCAGAGGTTCCGATTCCGGCCATAAAGTTTGATGCAACTAGATACCCATCGGCTACCGGATCTTTGTTGCCGGATATAGCACCATCTGCACCCGTCTGACTTCCTGTGTTGCTGCTCCATGTATAAGGAACGCCATTTTCGTCTCTTATTACGCCAGTTAGCTCTCCCCTAACGGTGAATGTGCTTTGTCCAGATACTACATTTCCTTCAGAATCACGAACTGTTCCTACACATTTCACAGTCCAATTTTCAGCAACTGAATTTTCGTCTAAAACATTTATAAGATTATTGGAATCTACGCCCCAAGTTGTACCCTGATGAGCAACAACTCCATTTCCTACATTTCCTGAACTTGCCGAGTATAGCTTTCCGTCTAAATCTGCCAATGATGCTTTTTGTAGCTCAATTGCTCCCTTTGAGATATCCACCCTATAGTCATACTTAGAGTCAAAACCAGAGGTTCCCCACTTTCCTGTAGTGGAATCTATAGTATCTTCTAGTCCATATAGAAGGCTTTGATTTAGCCGAAGCTCTGTCCTTCCAGATTCAACTGGAACACTGCTAAGGTTAAAAAATCTTCCATCTCCCGATCCGCTTGGGCTATAAGTAATGCTCCCATCCTTGCCGCTTCCAAGAGCAGAAGAAACCACTGTTTCTTCCCTAAGACCCTCACCCATCACACATACAATGCGTAATCCGCCAGGAATGGACACACCTCTAGATATAACCCTATCTCTGGCAAACACTCCGGGCTGTACATAACCTGAAATTCCTGGTATATTAGCCATTTAAATTCCTCCGAGTTTCCAATATCAATTCATTAATTATTATTAGTAGTTTAATTATATTCTTATCCAATTTGTGTTTTTTCCAAAATATCACTGTAATTTAAAGCCGCAACGTCTGCCTGAGTTTTCTGTCCTGGAATTGGATGCCTTGTAGAGTCAAAATAGAAAACTAGTTTTTCAATAATAGAATCAAGTGGTATTTCAACTCTCCATTCAGAAAATGTACTCAGTGTAATATTCTGACTATAAACAAAATCATTAGCATAAGGCTCTGCATTTTCTCCACCTATTGATAATGATTTTATAAAAAGGCCATTAGCCCTGAGATCTTGCCATAAAGAATATTGTAGAGCCATGCTTGCAATCTCTGTTAATTCTTCTAATTCAGAATGACTTTCTGAATATATTGACACATCAAAAGAAAGATCCCACATGCCTGCATATATCCTGTGAGTTGGAGTTTTTATTTTGCTCATAGAGCCATAACTGTTTTCTATAATATCTTCTCTATGCTTTAATGTCATATTTTGATTAAAAGACAGTGGCTTATATGTTCCGCCATTTGCTTTTATAACTATAGCTGGAAAAAACTTAACTTCATACCTATAAACATCACTTATTAAAATTTTAGTTGTCAGTTCAGAATCAATATCTATTCCAGTTAAATCTGGAGTTAGTGGATAACCATATTGGTCATCCCTATATGTAAATATAGAATCAGATCTAAAAATATCCCTAAGTGCAGATATTAAAAGATTTTTAGGCTGAACTATAGCTACATTTTGAATTATATTATGATCAGAAAAGAAGTTTGAAAAAACTCTATGATCTCCGCTACCAGCAGCTCCGGGTAATGCTTGATTATCCATAATTTTTACTTCTCTTGTTTGTTATTAGGCTCATTTTGCTTTGAACCTGATTCCTCTTTCTTTCTATAATGTAACGGAATATAACTAACATCTTCTATCTTTGAAGCCTGATCACAAAAGTTTTTAATTTCAGATATACAGCTATCTAAATTATTTTTATCATTTAAATCATTATTATTAATAACTATTGTTTTTTTTATTAGCAGCTCAATAACAAGATCTCCAGTATTTTTAATTGGAGAGCCCGATATTATCTCTATTGATGAATTATCAGATAAAATCTTTATTCTTCTATTTAATTTATTTTTTAAATAATTTGCTATATTTGATATTGTTTTTTTAGTCTCATAATCTCTTTTGTTTTTAGATGCTAAAAATTTTATAGTAAACATTACTTGACCTCAAATATTTTAATTCCATTTTGAAGCTCTATCGTTCTATTTACAGTTTTAAACCTAGAATGCGAATATTCAACGCCATACTTTCCAGAAGGCAGCCTAACCTCCCAGTACCCGTCTGAGCTTGAACGCTCACTCTTTATAAGATCACTAGAACTATCATAAACACTAACATTTACATCTGGAATTGGCACCATATTTTTATCAACAATGCGTCCAAAAACTTTTACTGGGCCCAAAACTAGTTTGTCAATGTTTTCAGAACCTCTAGGTAAAGCGCCTGCTGTAGCAGAAGGTATAGATGCCGGAGCTGCAGATGGAGCTGAAATAGAATTACTTGATGTTAGCAATTGAGATACTTTATTATTTAAGTGCTTTATATTTGTATCTACAATTTCAATCTTCTTATCAAGGAGATCTACCCTTTCTACCAATGCATATATTGCATCTATTGCGGACTGTTCTTTTGATTTAGCCATAAATAAAATCACCTTGTTAGAAATATTAATTAGTTATATAATATATTTTTTATTGTTTCTTTATTATACTTTTATATTATACTATAGGGTATAAAACCTTGTCTATATTGTTTTTTTAAAAGTTTTTTAGGGACTGTAGCTAGGTGATATTTTTTTATTTAATTTTTTTCCTAGTAAACTTAATTTATATACTGCTTTAGATATAGGAATTCCAATTTTCATAATTGCTTTTCCAAAAAGACTTCCTTTTTCTATAGCTCCAACTTCATAAGCCATCTGATGTGCCCATGGCATAGCAATCCATGATATTACAGTTGTGAACACTCTTGATTTTTTCATCAAAGATACGATTGGACTTGCAAGGATTCTATAACCATGCAGAGCCTCTTTGTTATTAGCTTCCATTATACTTCCAAATAGTCTGTCCGCATTGAATATTTCCCTACTCATAATACCCTGCCTGAACAGCTCTGAACATATTACTGTTCCATCAAATGTTGCATCGGCGGTAACGTTTTCTACAGCATCTCCTATGACTATTGTATTGCCCCTTTCATTGCAGCCAATACCACTTGCCAAAAGATACTCTGCCCCTTCTGAGTTATCCCTCCACCCATGCCCTGAAGACACAAAGCTAAAGAACCAGTCTCTTGGGTATTTGTCTGTCATAAAATTATGTATACCCCCTCTTTCGGTAGCGCTCCATTCGGCTTTTGCTGTTGGCACCTCTAAGTCTCCAGTTATAACTGGTAAGTCTGTGACTATATTATTTGATATTGTAGAATATTTTAAAACCCCTCCTGCACATATGATTGAGGCGCCACACCCCATTCTTTTAAACTTACAGTTATTTACACTAACACCTCTAAATTTTCTTCTAGTGCCGTCAGAATTTACAACATCATCATCAGTCAGAGTTGATGATGTTGATGAAGAACCAGGCATTCTTGCTAATGTGATCATCCATTCGAAGTCACACTTCGATCCTGTTGTATTATTTTGAGCATTAGTAGGGCCCAAGAATGATATATTTTCAAAAATAAATTGTTCAAAATCATCTTCTTTGTGGGATATTGAAAATACTGAGCCAACTCCATTTACAGTTCCACCGGTTTTATATGTAAAGTTTCTAAACGTAACTCCATTTTTTATTTGTGATGAATCTCCAGTCCTATAAGTTCCAAGCTCTGGATCGTCAGACATTCCAATCATAAATAAAGATTTATAAGAATTTGGTATATATGAATCTGAAGTAGATATTTGACATAATGTTCTAAAAGAAGATGATCTTTTTATTACTGTTGCTGGCCCAACCCCACTTATTGTTATATCTCTATTTATAATTATAGGCTCACTTACTTCGTACGAACCCTCTTTTATCAATACAGATGGTGTTGCACCAAATGTTGGAAATATTTTACCAAACATCATCGCATATCTTACAGCACTATTTACATCTGTAAAGTGACTAAATCTAGAATCATTAGATACTGTTATATCAGCTATAATTTTATAATCAATATTATCTACAAATAATCTCAAATCATATACAGTAACAACTGTGGTTGGAGATGTTGATGTGTCTAACTTAACTCGTGCCAGATGAGCTACTTCCATATATGCAAATGGAGATTCACCAGATGATGAAATTTCAAATGCGGTAATTATACAACCATTTGAGTCTAGAGCTACATAAAATGTTCCACTTGCAGATCTCTGTATGTAATCCTCTACACCTTCGAACTCATACCTTATTCCATTTATAATGGCTACCCCTGCAGAAACTGTAAATTTAGCTATATTTCCATCTATATCGCTGTCAATCGTCACACTGCTTACGTTACACCCTCTTACGATTCCAGAACCTCTAAGTTCATTTCTTGGACCTTGTATATATTTTTCTAAAAATGTTTCGCTTATAATAGTATGATCAACAGTTCCTGTGGTTCTCTTGTCAAAAAGAACGGGTACTCCATTTTTATTTTCTGAAGATAGTGTAGATGAAGATATGACTCTTCCAATTGCTGTTGAAAATGCTCCTCTGCATAACACTAATCCATTATGGGTTAATTCGTCATACCCATATATATCTGTAGAGATAGTTGAGGATGGAGATATACCTGTCGGGCATTCAACTTGTAAAATTATATATGACATCCTATCTGATGCAAATATTTTATATAGTCCACTTGAATTTACAGGCACAGGAGGTCCAGATGAAGTAAAACCTGGTCCGGAAAGCTCTGCAATTCCGGATGAATTTATCGATATAGTTGCCACCTCGTCAGAAGTTATAAAGTTTTTAGATACGTCTACGATAATAGCTTTTATTCCAGAGTCTGCAAGTATTCCTGATTGCTCAAGCCTTCTTCTGAACATAACGTCATTATTTTCGTCTATAAAAACATCAAAAAGAACCGAACCTACGGTTGGGGTTGGGCCCAATAAAATTGGACCAAGCTCTTCAAAGTTCATTTCGCCAACTGAAGCGCAGCATCTTACTATATGAACAATTGAGCTTTCATCTAACTCTCCAGAGAAGGAGCCGGTATCGTAGTCCAAAGTTATTATAGATGAATTTACTTCCAATATACGATATGTTCCATCATCAGAAGAATCTGTAGAGTTTGTTATTATTGCTAAATCGCCAGTTCTAATTTTGCTAGATCTAAAATCAACACCACTAATAGAGTTTATAGTTAGATCTGAAGCAATTTGAACTTCAGATGAACCATAAGTTTTTATTTGTCCAAAACTTGATATCAAAAGACCATTTATATGATACGTGTTACCAGATCTGCCCTCTACTTCCTTTTCCAGTACATATGTCATGCCAAGGTGAGAAGTTCCATCTAGAGAATCACCAGGTGTTATTTTTAGGGTTCTATTTACAATATCAGAAGAATCATTTGGCATATTATGGGATATCACTAGCTCGTAACACCTAGACATCTGTATCTTATATGCCATTATATTTAAATGATTTTCTATAGAAAATTTATTTATTTTTGAAACAATTGTATCTAAAGATTGATTTTTATAATTTGAATCATATGCTTCTATCTCTATGCTTTCTTTTCCGTCTATAGATATATTAAATGAGTTTTGACCACTTGTAATAGCCTCTGCATTTAGCCCTCTAGTGATTATTGTAGCAGAATTTGGATTAGCAACCTGTACGTCTGGTATATTCGTCTTATTTCTCCTATACCTAACCGTACAATTTAATCCATTTGCATTATATGATGTATATATATTTTTAGTTATTGTTCCAAATAGACCGTCTTCGCTTTCCGAAACTGGAGAGCCATACACATCAACATAAGAAAGAGTTCCTGTATCTAAACCAAATCCTTTTATTAAATAAGATATATTATTTTCATCATTTGTAGAACCAGAAATAGTTAATACATCAAATTCACTAATAGGCTCAGTTGGGGTTGGCTCTTCAGTGAAGAAAAATCTAGTCGTTGACTTTCCAGTAATTGCCTCATAGTTAACATCTGACGAAGAAACTATTTGAGACCCAAAGCCTATATTCTCATAAGAGTCTAACGTAGAACCAGATCTTATAATTCCATTTGAATTTAAGTTTAGGGTGTTATCTCTAAGAGCAACTCCTTCTAAGTCTGCTAAATCCTCTATAGCTCCTTGAACACTCTCTCGCTTTATAATGTCTGGTACATTTATGTTATCAAAAAATATTTGATTTGCTTCATGAGATCTATTAACAGATGATATTGAATCACCATTGTAGTTTATATGAGAAGAGTACAGTTCGTTTATAAAAGATTGCAAATCTTTTTCAGAAAATGACGTTGTTGCGGTGGAGCTTGATGCTGTACCAAGATTTTCTTCTACGGTTATTGCCTTTGCCTTATGCCTATTTGTAGCCTCAGGGTTAACGTGTGTCGATAAAATATAGTTTAACTCATCAACCTTGTCTATAATAGACTGAATTTGTCTATTTAAAATAGAAACCTCGTCTTGAAGCAACTGAGTTGGGAAATCTAATTTTAATTTAGATTCATGTATTGCTGCAACTTTAGAAACATCTGCATCGATAATGGGTCCAGAAAGAACGTTTGCCCTGTCTAGAGCTTCTTTCTTTATATTTCCACGATCATCAAGAGTTCTATTTATTCTATTAGATACAGTATTTCCTATAGCGCCCTGAGGGTTTGTGCCAAGAGTCTTTTCTATTTGAAATATAGCAGACCTTATGCTGTTAACTACATCTGATCCTATTTCAGTTATATTATCTCTTACATGCTGTATTTCAGCAGATGTATCTAATTTGTTTGGATAATTTGACTTTGACATTATTTAATTCCTATTGCACAAAGTGCCTTAACGAATTCGCCATCACTATAATCATCTGTGCTAATACTCTCCCAACAAGTTCCTATAACCTTTCTATATTGTTCAAAAGTAATATCATCTTTATCTATTGCAACACAATGGTTTCCATCAGGAACAAGATAGTCTCCATCTTTTGCACTTCCCTTGACAACAACTGGCACCTGACCTACAAAGGAGACAACCTCTCCGGAGTAGCCATCCTCTTTCCAATTTGCATTACCAACCAGGCAAGCTCTATTTGTTATCACCATTGGAGTTCCAGGTCCGCTTCTCCATATCATAGCGTCTCTAATATAAACAACCATTCCCTCTTCTAGTCCAAATATCTCTCTGTTTATAATTATCAAGTCTGAGTCGTTATCTTTGTTTAACTCCAACTCTAATATTTCAGGCCACTCGTTTATGTCGCCTATCTTTAGCCATTCTCCAAAGTCTTGTGCGCCTGTATAATACTGAACACCTCTTCCGCCATATACTTTTGAATAATAATGATCATTTGTTGAGGCCGGATCTCCATTGCTACTTCCACCTAAAACAATCATTGGGTGTGCTCTAGTGGTTGGATAAAGAATATCTCCCAGTTGATTGCCACTTTCATCATCATCAGCACCCCTAGCTATCCACCTTGGAGTTGTCAATTGTGGGGAGTCGTCAAAAACGTAATTGTAATCATTATTGGGAAACAAATCTCTAGTCTTATCGGGTTCTGGCGCAGCATCTACAATAGTTTTTCTGCTGCTTCCGGTCGTCTCTCTGGCATCAGAGAAGTTGAAGAATGCGGCCTTTATATCTACTCCAACCCTATCAGAAATTGCAGCAGTACCCCTAACTCCACCTACGGTATCTGTGGTGGCGGAACTTGGTCCTGATTCGCCATCTAAAGCAGTAAACTTTATCCATCTTGATTGATAGCTTGGTTTTTCATGATTCAAACCAAGAAGTAAAACATCGCCCTTATAGTAATTGTTATCATCCGGATCGGTTTCGTTGCAATCATTAAAAATGGACGCAACATAACCGTCCCTTCTATATCCTCGTACATCTAGCGGATAATCGATGTCGTTTGGCGGATATACTCTATCGCCATCATTATCTGTTCCGCCAGATCTAAGCCCCATCCATCCTTTTCCGTCAATTTTAAGTTTGGACTTAAGCCTACCATCATCATCTGTTGTGTTTATAAATATTTTCTCATCTTTTTGGTAATTTGAAATAATTAAATCACTATCGCTACCTATACCAAATATACAGCCTGGCCCATCTTGGCCAGCATCTTCTGCATCACTAGCCGATGTGCCAGTTTTAGCGTTTGTAAATCTAATAAACGCTGGCTCATATTGGACTGGATAGCTTGAGCCTGCATCCTCATTATTATGAACATGAATTACGGTGCCTCTATCGCTATCAGGGCTAGAGGAGAGGGGGTTCGACCCGGCTCTTCTGAAGTCTTCTACTCCGATTCCAATACCCTTTGTATAAGTGGTCTGAAAGTAGGTTTTCGATCTTACCTTAAGGATATCAGAGGAGCTTTGTCCTATTGTAACATCTTCCCTGAAATCAGCTTCTGCTTTGAATGTTGATTCCAAGTCACAAACAAAACCCCCAATTCTAGCTTCATTAAATCGAACACTACCATGCGTTAGGAGTTTATAATTTATATTCACATAGTCGGAACCAAATCTGGATTCATAACTATGAATGGCCATAACCTGTTTTTGGTCCATGAATCCGTAATAATCAGAAAGATTAGAGTTTCCAAAAAATGTTATATTTTGGTCTGCAAGTGTTGAAGACCTGCCATATCCGTCTTCATCCCTATCCGTTACGTCTACACCGAGATTGTAGTAATTATCTCTAATAGATATATGATCACCAACGTGATCATCTTGACTGTCTTGATATATAAAGTAATTCCCGTAAGGAACTAATCCGCGATCCGTAGCCTCATCTAATAATGAACTTGGAGATGCTTCTCCGACTCCATATGCAGGATCAAGAGTATTATAGGAAAAGTTAAATTTATACCATTTTTGTGCCGTCCAAACCTTAAGCCTTGTTAAGCTGTTTATAAATGTGCAATTTGCTATACTTATATTTCCAACTTGTTGTGACGCTTCTGAGTTGACTTTATCAACAACTATGGCCATATTGTTTTTCTTAAAGTCTGTTTTTTCGGAAAAATCAAACTTTATATTATCAATGACAATAGGACAAACATATGAAATAGTTGAAAGCTCATCAACTCTGCTGTCTCCATTGTATAAAGTTGGATCTAAAATTTGAATTCCAGATAGCCTCATTGAGAAGTCTTTTAGAACTACCTTTCCGCTAGTAATTACGTCAACATCTGCCGTTGGTGTAGTAGTCAGCCCTGGTCCGGCTATATGTATATAGCCATCATTTTTAGTGGCTCCAGAGTTAGCTCTATCATCACCTGATAGTGGATAATCATTATATGTTTTTACTATATCTAATACTGTAGACTCACCTTCTCCAACTATATTTACAGGGAAGTTTATCCATATTCCTTGTTCGTGTGCTTTATTGAATCTTTTTTGAGTAGTTATATCAGCAAAATTAACTCCCAAATCATAAACAACTTTGTGGATACCTGATTTTAAATGTATTGTTGGAGTTCCAGCACCAGGATATATATCATAAAATCTTTTTGCATACTTGATGGCCTTAGAAACACTAGTAAAATGACCCATTCCAGGCACTGGACTAACAGAGATAGCGTTTAAAATCCTATTATCTAAATCAGATATAAGCAGCCTTAAATCATATTCAGAAATAACTGATCCTGATTTTTCAACAGAGGCTAATATTGCAAACCCATCACTTCCAAACGGACTTTCGCAAGAGCTTCCACCACTCGAACCACCTGCAGGCTTTGCAACTATATTTCCAAATTCATCTACCGCTATATAAAAATTATCAACAGAGCCGCCACCAGAACTTGGTATTCCAGATACAAAACCTTCAATTAATGGTATTTCAAATCTTTTTCCAGAAACATATGCAGTTCCAGCAGATATGTCGAATGTATATATATCACCAACGGTAGTGCTATCAACGCCTATATTAGATACAACCAGACCATTAACAACTCCATTACTTCTAGTTTCAGAGAATCGTTTATAAATTAATTCTTCTTTTGCACTGCTAGTTATTTCATCAATACCTACATTTCCACTTACTAGTGTCTTTTTGATTCTTCTTGTTTGCTTATTATTTGTAAAAGATCTTGAGTCACCTCCAGTTATTTCTCCTCTAAAATTATCATAACTGACTCTAGCTATATGCAGATTGGTATCTTTATTTACAGACGGATAAACATATATAGAAAAGTCAAGTTCAGATAAGGAGCTAGAAGATATCTCAGTAGAAATATCATTAACTCTGTCTACAAGTAATTTTAACGTTATGTTGTATATGCCAGAACTTATATATTTAAATGATCTATCTCCAGATAGAATTACTGGATCTCCATCATCAAGAATTAGCTGAACATTTCCAGAGCTATCCAAAGATGCTACCATAGAAAGTTCTACATCGTAATCATCTCCATCAAAATCAATAATTGTTATTAACGATTGTGACTTTGTATTTACTTGTGTGGAATACTCTATTCTTTTGTCTAGATATACTTCTTGCGATGAGTTTAAAAATATGTCAGCAACCATTGATGATAAAGAAGATTCAATTTCATCAAACTCCATGCTAGATAAAGATACTGAGTTGCTGTAAACTAAAAATCTAGTTTCCTGTGTCGATATTCCAGAAAACCCTACAGAAGATACGGGTTCAGATAGAACGATTTGCTCAGAACTTACACTTGAAACAACATACGTTCCATTATCATCACTAGAGTTAGTTATAGTTAGCAAGTCTCCAGCGTAGATTTTATTTTTCTTAAAATCTAAATCACCCCCTATTGATGTTATATAGTTTACTCCAGATGAAAATGACATTTCAGAACCATAAGCATCAAGCTTCTGAATTAAATCTTGATATGGATACCCCTCTATAAAGTACTTATTTCCATATGTTGCCTTTATAACTCCAGAGTCTTCAGATAATCCAGTTCCATCTAGCTCCCCGCCCGTTACCTCTAGAGTATAATCATTATCTTCAGATGAAGGAAGGTTGTGTGCAATTACCAGCTCAGAGCCACCATCTTCTTTGTCGAGCCTATATGCGGAAATCATATACGAATTCTCTGCTACTTGCTCATTTATCTTTAAAATAATTGTATCTATACTCTGATAATTAAAGCTAGAATGATAAAGATCTAATGATATAGAATCTTCTCCATCAATAGATATCTCAACTTTGCTTAAAGATGTAAGCTCCAATGGTTTTATTTCATCTGTAATTATTGCAGCAGAATTTGGGTTACATACCTGAACCAAGTAAGAAGAAGACGTTGAGCCTGGAACTTCTCTTGCTGATGCCAATAAGCAAGTTTTGTTTCCTACCGTCTTTGTATTCTTACTTATCTGTGCAACTGAATTATCGTCAGAATCCTCCGTAAACGTTCCATATACGCTAACGCTTTCTATCGAAGTAAGACTGGGCGATAATGTAAAGCTTTCAATTTCATAATTAGAAGATGTTATGCCATCACTAATTGTAAGTATATCTGATTTAGATGCATCAATTGCGTCTATATCAACTGGAGTATCAAAGGTTACATTAGATGTTTTTGAAGAATCAGTAGAAGTTGGAATTGAGAAAGAAACAGAAGACTCTTCTGCTATTTCCACTCCAAGATCAGAAGATGGGTCTCTCGTTATAACGCAGTTTCTTAAAGCTCCATTTGCATGAAAAAGATCCTGATGTTCAACAGCTTGAAAGAATGATGCGAGCGCAATATCTTCGATAGCACCCTGAACATCATCTTCGCTTGTCACTTGCGTTATATTTGTACTATCAAAAAATACTTGATTTGCCTGATGAGAATTATTCTCTTCAGATATATCTGTACCATCATAATTTATATGTGAGTCATATATTGTTTCTAACGCAGATTGTAATGTAGACTCTTCAAGTGAGCTTGTAGCAAATGAAGCTTCAGATTTATCTATGGCTTCTACAGTTATTGCCTTTGCCTTATGTCTGTTTGTAGCTTCTATATTTACATGTGTTGATAAAATATAGTTTAACTCATCAACCTTGTCTATAATGGACTGAATTTGTCTATTTAGAATAGATACTTCATCTTGGAGTAACTGAGTTGGGAAGTCTAATTTTAATTTAGATTCATGTATTGCTGCAACTTTAGAAACATCGGAATCTACAATTGGCCCAGAAATAACATTGATTCTATCTAATGCTTCTTTCTTTATATTGCCTCTTGAGTCTAGCGAGCGCGATATTCTTGTTGATACAGTGTTTCCAACAACACCGTGCGGATTAACCCCAAGTGTTTTTTCTATTTGAAATATAGCAGTTCTTATGCTATTAATAACATCAGAACCTATATCTAAAATATTATCCCTTACATGTGGTAATTCAACAGATGTATCTATTTTTTCAGGATATTTTGATTTAGCCATTTTACCCACCAATTATATGTTTAATATCATACATATTTAAATAATTAGTAAGTTGTCTCCATTGTATCACCAATTCTATCTGCAGCTAAAAATGCACCAATAGTGACGGCAACGCCAAGCGAAAACAAACCCCAGTCTTTAAGCTCTCTAAATTGATTTTGTCTTCTTGACCTAGCCAAGAGATCTTCATTTAAGGTTATAAGTTGAGTATATTGCAATCTTTGCTGGTCTATTAAGTCATAATTTACTTTATATAAATCAATTTGTCTAGACTGTATTGTATTAAGTGCAATATATTCATTTAAAAGCAATTCTTTTTGCTCTAACTCTTCAACTCTATTTAAAAGAGCATTTGCTTCTTCTATTGTAAATACATATGAATCTTGCTCAAGAACTGTTCCTGATTGCATAATTTCACCAGCATTTGCAGCTGGAGTAACAAATATTGAAAAAATTATTATTCCAATATATAAAAATATATTTTTAAAGCTCATTTTTAAAGCCAACATCTCCAATGCTTTCGGTTGGGAAATTAATTCCAGAATCTACCAATGATTCTATCTCTCTTTTATTTATATAAATAAAATCTCCCTTTATTTCTTTTACAAAAGAATCTAAGTCAATTAATATTTTACTTGATTTGTAAATTATTTCCTTAGCAGCCTTTGGATTATCTTTTTTTAAAGAATTATAAAGTTTAATTATTTTTTCTTTCATTAAAAACCTCTTTTGTCAAAAAAATCATCTAATTCCTCATTGGTAACAGTTCCAGAGGTTTCAATATTTTCAATTTCTTTTATTTTATTCAAAATACTTTCTTCTTCTTTTTCAAGTTCGCTGATCTTTTTGAGATTTAAAGATTCTTCATTTTTTAATCTTTCTAACTCAATAGTATGTCTAACTTTAGACAATTCATATTCCAGCATTTTTTTATTAGACAACTTTATTCTAAATATAATGACCAAGAAAAAGACTATAATAGAAAAAATTATAGACATAAAAACTTTTGTTTTTAAACTTACTTTTTTTAAAAAATCTTTAAAGTTGCTCATCTTTATCATCCTCATTGGGTGTATGATATTTTTTATCTGTCCACCTTCTTGATACATATGCACCAAAAGTTGCAGCAAGATATGCAGTCATAGTAGATGCATCCATGAAAGAAAATCCAAGATCATATCCTCTAAATGATATATCTCCAAATGTTGCTAAAAATAAATTTAGTGTAACTACAAAAAAAGATATTAGTGCAAATGTTAACATAGCATCTTTTTTTCCATCTGTATTTTTAATCCAAAACATATTAACTCCCTTAATTTATGAAAATAGGACAAAAGGAAATGTATACAAAATATCTGTCTTATCCATTCTTTTTAATGTTAAATTTTGTCTTCCGTAGTGAGTATATAATAACTTTTCTTTAGTTACGTTTAATACCTCATATATATATTCTATATCACCAGAAAAATCAAACCTAACTATAACATCCCTATCCCTTATTGCTGGCATCGCAAGAGTCCAACACTGAGGCTCATATTGCTGCTCAAGGTGTCCATGTGCAGATAGCTTCAAGTCTTCAAGTGTATCTTTAAACTTAACCATTAACTTGTAGTCTTCTCGTCTTCTATTTATGTGCTGACTATAGCCTCCGGCATATCCTGTTCCATAACATTTCTTACATGATTTAAGTTTTGGGTGTGGTCTATTAGTGTGCATACAGTCACATTGACTTCCATCCCATGTTCTTTTTAGCAAAACAACCGGCTCTCCACTTTGGTCCAAAAGAATCTCTTCTCTATTGAGCATTCTATCGTACAGAAACATTCCTCGTTGTCCATTAAATTCTCCTCCAAGATAGCTACCACAGTCATCTTTCCCTTGGAGTATGTGTTGGGGAATAGCCCTGTGATATCCACAAAAATCAAACCCTTGAAAAAACTTTTTATCATTATCAGTGTAATCATTAACTACGAGACCAACTCCCTCTATTTCTCTCTGTAGTCCATATCCGTCATGATAGGTTGGAGTTGCAGACGCTATTACCGTATTCTTATCTGAGCACTCCATAAACAAGCCAACCTTGTCTCCAGATACGTGTATTGTTGCGGTAGAGCCACTAAGACCTCTTCCGTTTGGATGAAGAACGAAAGCGGAGTTTTCTTCGTCTATTGACAAGTACCTTACAATCTCTTTTCCGATAATTAAATTTCCAGATCTTGGATATCCTGTTACTGAGGTTACATATACCCTAAGATCTTCTTGTAATAAATTTGTTGATAGACGAACAGGTTCTGGTATACGGTATATCCCACTTTCGATTTCGACCATTTGTGATGTATCTAATACATTATTATATGTTTCCAAAGCTCTAGCTGCAAAGAACATTCTGTTTCCAGGATCCAGCCCTTTCGCTGTACATGAGTTCACAGATTCTTTTGCTAAGTACTTGGGTTGATTATCAAATATATCCAGCCTGCTGCTATTTTCATATATTAGCGTATAAACATTACTTCCATAATATCTTTTTTTAAGCTTATTCCATTCAAGCTTAACCATGTCTCCACATCCCAAATCAGATGCTTTTTTTATTCCAAATGAGCCATGAAATCCAGTTTGAATTATAGAGGATGGAAGTACCTGCTCAGAAAACTTTACTGAAAAATTTAACTTTCCATCTAACTCATTACTGTTTTTATCACTAACCAGATATCTTAATGTGTAGCTACCAGTTTTTAATGGCTCGTTCGGATCTATTGTTACAGATATTCCATTTGTAATCTCTATTATTTTTGATAAATCTCCAGTGAATCCAGACTGAAAAACTCCATTTGAAATTATGGCCAAACCATTAAGATAAACAGTAAGAGTGCTCTGCTCAACTCCATCTATCTTATCTTCAAATTGTAAAAACAGTACCTGTGCAGATTTTAAAACCTGTTGGTGTGATGGAGAGTTTAGCGTTAATAAAGGCTCTAGAGGCGTTGTTTTGAAAATATAAGAAGAGTTAAAATATTTCCCGTTTGAATTTTTAACTTGAATTTTTACTAAAATAACTTTTCCTATGGAAAAATTATTTACGGGGTCTATAATTACATTTAAATCATTTCCACTTTTTAATATCTGTGACTTAGTGCTATTGTAATCATCTTTAAAAGATCCAGAATCTATAGCTTTAACGCCATTTATATAAACAACTAGAGTTGAGCTATCAATTGTGCTTCCATCATCTACAATTGTAAACTCTATAGTTGAGTCTAAATTTACATTTTTTTGCCCTTCAGATGGCAACATTCCAGCTATAGATAACATAGTTACTCCAAAATACTATTACAATTAATATAGTATTAATTAATATGTTCAGTAAGCTCTTCTATTTTAGATTCTCTTTTACCCTTTGGAACTTCATGGTAGTCGACTAAATCTTCAACATATTTCATAATTTTTTTATCAGATCTATTTTTTGAATCCTGCTCTATTTGATTTTTAAAAGCCTCTATTTCATCCGGCCTGTCTAGATATTCTTTATTTTTATATGGATCTTTTTTGCCAATTCTTTCAATATGCTGAAAAACATGAGTTAGCTCATGTATTAAATATGATATTATTCTCGACATGGGTTCATCTAAAATATCTTGACTTAAAAATATATCGCCATTTTTAGTTTTCGCTTTAACATCAAGATCTGGCCTGAAAGATATCGCTATTCCATCTAATATAGATTCGTCAAATCCGTTTTCTTTGCATATTGATTTTGCAATTTCATTATTTTTAATTGAAGATCTTAATCTAGAAACTGTTTCTATGTTTTTCTTTAAATTTATTTTTTTATCTTTAATCTTTTTCATTTGAAAAAATTCCCTTAAAGGTATCTCCACTTTTATCTGAAATTGTAACTTCTGCAAGATACGAGCTCTGCTTTAACATAGACATTCTTTCTTCAGCTCTTTTTATTAAATTTTCAAGTCCTAAAATTTCAAACTTATTTTCATTTAAATTTAAAGGATTTTTGTAACCACAATATGTTATGCTCAATTCTTCAGGCTTTCTCATTTATTCTCCATTGTTTTTATTCTGTACAGTCAGAATTATCAACCATATCTACGTTAACAACATTATTGCCATCTAGGTATATATTACTCTTTTTATCACATTTAATACATTCTGATATTTTATTTACATGTGTCCTTAATCTCTCTTGAAGTGACGAATAAACCTCCAAAAGTTCTGCTATTTCATCACAACTTTTTTTCAAAATTATCTTCATTTCTAACTCCCTATTTATTATTCTCCAAAAAGAATTGAATTTTTTCCAATGCTATAGATGTATCATTGAAGGTCCTATTATGCTCAGATAAAATTTGTTTTAAATCACTAACTCTATCTTCATTTATTTTATTAATTTCCTTAATATTGTCAACATTTTCAATTTGCAATTGCTTTATTTTTGCAGCCTGTTTTGCAAGCTTATCTTCAAGAGTATTTGATTTTATCATAAATTGCTTATCCTTATGAATTATCCAAAAAAAAGCAAATGCTGCAACAATCCCAAAAAGCCCTCCCTTCTCTAGGAGCGCTGAAAGTAAAATTGCTTCCATTTTAAACTATCCTTCTAGCTCTAAGGTGCCTTAGCCTTAAGAATGCTGGAGCACCACTGGTTAAGTTTGTGTATGTTCCGAAACCAACCGGACCTGGACGTATACTCATCTTTATGAACTTTAACCTTTCTCTGTAGCTAGTAAGCCACGTTCCAAAATGAGAGCTTAAGAAATCACCAAGCGCTGGCGGCTGGTACGAAACTCCTCCATCGCTAATTGTAAAATCCCTGCCCTTTTCAATTAATGATTGAGATGCTAATGCAAAAATATATGCACCTTCAACTATTGCAGAAGAAAACGTAGTTTTTATAATATCATCAGAAAAACCATATGCAGTAAAATGTGGTATCATATTGAATTCAGATAGTGACATACATAGGAAGTTTGCCAATATTTCATTTCCAAATACATTACAATCTTCCATTACAAGCTCTCCATATCCATCTGTAATAAAAGATCCGTACTCATCCCTTTTTGGCTTTTTGCCATCAGACCTTAGTCTTGCTTTTAAATATTTCATAAGTATATTTATTCCAGATAATTCTTCATCTGAAAAATTAAAATCAACATCATCAGCAAGTTTTACACTTCCTGCGGTAGTTGCAGCAGATGATGTGTCTGCAACTAAAAATTTAAACTCATTAGATAAACTTGCACCACCAACAGTTGCTGTCCATTTATCTGTCCACAAACCTTTATCCGCTGTACTTGAAACGCTATACGAATACTTATATAACCCCTCGGATACTCTTATTATTCCGCTAGAAGTTGAGCTTAATGCAATATCTCCATCAACATCAGATATCTGTATCTTTGGTGTGCTATCAGCATCTTTCGCTAAACCATCTGGTCCGTAATACTGAACACTCAGTGTAATTGTTCCGCCCCTATATACGCCATCTCTTGTTGTAGACATAAAACCCCCTTAAGAACTTTCTTCTGTAGTATACATTATTGATAAAGTGGAACCTATTTTTATCCTGCCTTGATAGTCAGATGAAAATGTTATTGTTTTTCCAGAAATAGTATAATCAACGCCTCTTGTCATATACACTCCATTTAAGTACAACATTTCATTTTTTGGAGTAAGATCTGTTGTAAATGCCAAGCTTGCAACAGAAGTAAGCTGTGGTGATAAATTTGATGTAATCATGTTTAATTGACCCACAGAAGAGACGGTATCTTTGCTTAAAGATGTTATAACCGGAACAGAAACTGGCTGAACAACGGCGGGAGTTTCAACATCATCCTTCTCAATAATGCTTGGTTGATCTTCGAAAACAAAATAACCGTTAACCCTTGTTATTGAGACTAGTTTTTTACTTTCAGACATAACTATTAAAACCTTTGTATTAAAATATTATATTTAATATTATATAAAAAATTAACAGAAAACTGGGGGGAGGT